>ENA-OPVH01000011-OPVH01000011.1-human-gut-metagenome-genome-assembly--contig:-NODE-11-length-180414-cov-32.824289_pt1 | contig 180414 bp, 180 predicted proteins | sample MGYA00241494_ERZ501980 | MGnify/ENA primary metagenome ERZ501980 (study PRJEB25962, sample SAMEA1964914) | human gut metagenome | biome: human gut; feature: human-associated habitat; material... | reverse complement strand
TTTGTTCTCCTATTACTACTAATAAATACATATTAAAGTAAGCGATAACTTACTATATTTGTTTAACTATTTGCTTTAAAATTTATATTAGCTAATTTTGCTTGTTTACACAAATCTTTTGTTTGAATTTTATATTGCTTTCCATCTTTTATAGTATAAGTTCCACATTGCCATAATTTCATTTCACTTTCAAATTACTTTTTCTTTGTTTATAAACAATAATATTGGCATTTTGATAGTTATTATCATATTTACCTACTAATATGTAATCATTATCTGCTATTATACCATAATATCCAGAGTTATCAGCTTTAGGTAATTGAGTCCCTAAATAAATATTATTATCTTTCAACAATCTAATTTTTTCTCCATTATGTAATTCGTATTCAATATTTACAAATATTCCATTAAGAGGATATAGTTTCTCTATTTATCTTGTTAATTCATAACTTTGGTCTATTAACTCTTTTACTAATGTTTCATCAACATTTTTATCTATAATAATCGTATTCCAATGTTCTTTGCTCATATGATAAGCTGGTATTATATAATTATAAGTATTTCTCAATATATCAGAATAATTTGGATCTGTCTTAACATTAAGGTATAACTTATTATTTACATTCATTAATAATGCAAACCATTTTTTATTTTTACAATGTTTCATTGTTACAGATTCAAAGTCATCTGGAAAAGGACAATCTTTATATGTATTTTCTAATGTTAAACAATATTTTATTATTTCTTCTTTATTCATAACTAAATCCTTATAATAATCTACTAAATTTCTTATTGTATTTATCAATATCTTTAATACTTTTACTGATTATAAAGTCTGTAACTTTTATCTTAAATCTTTCTACTTCATCTTTTGTATAATTTTTATCTTCTACATTTATCCCTGCTTCATTAAATAATTGAATATCTTTGCTTGAAAATTGCACTATTCGTTCCTTCTTTCATTTATTGTTTCATTAAAATTATACCTTTTATACTTGAGTGTAATAATTTTATAAAGTTTGTGGCATCTTGTTTTGTTCCAACAATACTTCCATAATGAATTGGAACTGCAATTTTAGGCTTTATAATGTTCACTAATTCTGCTGCCTCACTATAATTCATAGTATATGTTCCACCTACTGGAACAAAAGCAACATCACATTTTACTTTTCTATTTTCTTCTGTAATGTCCGTATCTCCTGCAATATAGTATCTAATACCATCTAGTGTAATGATATAACCAACCCAATCGTTTTCTTTTGGATGAAAAGTTTTGTTTGTATTATATGCTGGTATTGTTTCAAATTTAATTCCTTGTACCATATATTCTTTGTTGGATTCTACTGTTATAACTGCATTTTTATTTATCCCTTTTCTTAATATTTTTGTCAACAATTCTTCTGGTATTATAATAGTTGTATTTTCATTTATAACCTTATCTATATCTTCCTCAGAATAGTGATCAAAATGGTCGTGTGTTATAAAAACAATATCTGCATCATTATAATCTTTATCTATTTTAAATGGATCTATATAAATAATTTTATTGTCTTTTATCTTTATACTACTATGGTATAATACTTCAACATTTTCAAGCATTGTTTTTTCTCCCCTTTTTAGAAATCTTTTTGCATTATACCATACTTTTTATTTTTTGTAATGATATTTGAATATTTTTAAGTATAAAAGAAAACTTGTATTTGTCAAGTGAAAAATGGACTACTTTTTCAACTATAAAATTCACATATTTTTACTATTTTTCCAAGAAATCGTTTCTTCATATTTCATTTAATTATATATTCCCAGCCGGGTTGCCATGCTTTTGCTTTTCTCCAATCATTTCTATTTGCTTCTTCCCAAGATATATTTTTCGTTAAAACTTCAAAAGCTAACTGTGGTGCTCTGTGAGCAACTATTCCCACTTTTTTTCCGTGGTAATTATCCTTTAGAAATTTTATAAAATCATCAATTCTTCTTTCTACATCCTTTAGAGATTCTCCATTTGGAAAAGGTTTCTCTATATGTTCTTCATAAATAACTAATGACTTGTCTTGACCATCTAAATTTCCATAGTTACATTCTCTTAATCTCTTATCTTGAATATGCTTTACATTAGGAAAAGCCAACTTAGCTGAATTAATTGCTCTTATCAAATCTGATGTAAATATCACATCAAAACCTGCATCTTTTTGTATTTCACCTAATTTTATTGCTCTCTCTCTTCCTAAATCAGTTAGTTCAACTTGTTTCCAGCCACTACATTTTCCAGCAGCATTATCAACTGTAGTTCCATGCACAAAATACATAATTTTTAATTCCATCATCAATCTCTCCTTCTTTAGCTTTCTTCTCCTTTTTTATAATTTGTATTTGGATCTATGTACTCATTAGAAAATATACCAACCGAATATGCTAACCATCTTAAACAGATAAACGTATCTCGTAACTCTGGCTTTTGACTAAGCATTTTAAATTGTTCTGGAGTTATACTTTTTAATCTTTTTGAAAGTGAAATTAATGACTGTTTCACATCATCTCGCATTTTACTTTTGTCAATATTTCCTTCAATAATATCTTTAGGCAATAATATATGTCTTGTTCCTTCTGGTGGAACATATTTCTTTCCCATGTGTATTTAATTACTCCTCTAAATATTGTTTATATATGGCATTTCTTAAAAGATTGTATAATGTTTTACTTTCATCAAACTTTATAGAATTATCTTTTTCTTCTAAATATTCTTTATAATTTATGCAATTTAATTCATTAACTTCTTGCAATAAATAATATTGTTCTTTCGGCATAATTAAATTAGCTGTAAAATCAATAACATTATTTTCATCATCAAGTATAAATGAGTGATAATAACTATTATCTATACCTTTTTTACATATTGATGTTACTGCCTTAAACATTTCATATTTTTCTATTAAATAAAATGAAATTTCGTGGCATCCATCTTGAATTTTATCTCCTAATTTTCTTATAAAATCCAATGTTTCTTTATCATTTATAAAACTATCTTCTGCTTTCATAAATTGTATATTTCCAAAGTCTTTTGAAATAATTTCATAAGTATCATCTTCATATACAATCATTTTTTCTATAATATTAGCTGATTTTAAAATATCATATAATAAATCTGTATTTGATTTATTTCTAGTTACTCCTAATATTAGTGAATATATTAAGTCTTTTTTGAATCTTTCATAATCTGCCCCAATATAGTTTAATCCATCTAATAATTGTTTATTATAGAATTTAAAAAGCCATACTTTTAATTTATTAAATACTTCTAGACTATTGTTAGTATTAGCAATTTTAAATAAGTCATCATCTATATTGTTATTTATATATTTAATTAATTTTTCAACATTTTCTTGTTCTATTTTATACCACAATGTTTCATTTTTATCACAATATTCTGATAATTTCATTTAAACCTCACATACTATTTTTCTAAATTTGATTCTCTATTTTTATATTTCAAATGTTTATTTAATAATTCTTCACTTTCAAAATATATATCTTCGTCATAATAATAACAAAATCCAATATCTTTTATTAATTCTTCATCTATTTCTATATCTTGTCCATAGCAACTTTTTATATATTGAATAACTTCATCACGACTATATCTGCCATATAATACATCTTGTATTTTTAGTGATGATAGAACTTGCATAAAATTTTTTCTATAAAATATTTTTATTTTATGTATTATCTTATATTCAAAATGCTTAATAAAAATTTTTTTACTTTTTTAAATAATGAATCATTTTTATATTCTACAATTGCTGTTGCTTGCATCTGATTGTTTTCCGTATGTTTTTGTTTATTTTTAAATATATTATCAGGATTATATTTTTCATGTAATATTTCCTGGTATTGTTGTTCATTCATACTTAATTTTTTTAAATATTGTTCTTTTTGTTGTTCAGTGACACACCAATAATTGTAGCATATCATTCCTATAATACCTCTTGCTTCATCAAGAATATCTAATTCTTTTAAAGGTTTATTATAATCAAAATTGCATATATGCTCTTTTGATGCATTTTCGTTTAAATATTGCATGAGTTTTTTAGGAATTTTATTTATATCTTCCTGTTTTATTCCTTTTAAATAATAAATAACTTCTGCCATTGCATTTGCATCTTTTACACTAACCATTTTTAACCTCTATTCTAAATTTTATTCATCATTAGTATGTTCTATATTAATATCTCCTAATACATTATTTCTAGTTGTTCTAGTAGCATTTTGCATATAAGATAAGCTTGTTTTATTATCTTCTATGCAATCTGTAAATCCGTCTTTACCTTTTTGACTTTGTCTAATCTTTATTCTTTCAGTAATCATTCCAGAAACTTTTGCATAAAATTCTTCATTCCCAATATGTGAATTATATATTGCCTCATCCATAACTAAACCTTCTTTTCGATCTTGTCCAGCCATTTTTTCTGTCCAATTTTGTCCTACACTAAATTCCCTCATCAGAACTTCTTCTACAGCCTTTTCATCAATTTGAAATAACTGTCCAATTTTTTCTAAATCTAAATTATTAGCAAAACTTCCTACAAATGTATCTAATATACTATCAATTTGTTCTTGACTTTTGCCTGTCATCGACATAGCATTTTGAACGATTTTAATACATGATGCAATATGCATAACTTGTCCTGTATATTTTCGCCTTATTTCTCCCATCAATGCATCTGCTTTGTATGGTTCTGTTTTATACTTTTCTTTCATTTCTGCTTGTTTTTTAAATATATCAAAATATGAATCATCGCAAAATTCTCCTGTAAGTGAAAAATCCTGTCTATGTATTAAGTTTTCACATTCCCAACCATTGCTCATAAGTGCAGCTATATTTTTTCCAAAAACTTCTGCTAATTGCTCTGTAAAATTACAATTTTGCTTTTCTGAAAAGTCCATTATAGTTTGTAATTGTTCTGTGTTACCATTTGCTATACAAGTTTCTAAATCTGAAATTCTAAAAGGGCTATCCATAATTCTTTCTGCTTGACCATATCTTTGACCTCTTGAATAAGAACTATCTACTGCATTAATAAAATCTTGCATTGAATATCCCAATGATTCAACATTTGCTTGAACCTCTGGAGATGATAAAAATCCTATTCTTTGCAAATATTCTCTCATACTTTCTGGTCTTTGATTTTCTCCTAACTCTTGAGAATAATTACTACCATAAATTTCTCCCAATCTTTTTTTTCGTTCATCATCTTCTAAAGCATAATCAGATTCAAACTCATCTAAACTACCATCTACTTTTATTGGAAGTCCATATTTTATACTAAAGTCTTGTGGAATTTCTCTTATATAGCTAATTGTAGGAACTTTTACTCCCATTTCTGCTAATCTTTTATTTATATCTCCCTCAATTTCTATATCTTCCAATGGAGATGTTCCATTAATTCTAATTTCTGGTTTTTTGTCATTAAAAACTACTGCACTAACTTTATATCCATCTGTTCTTGGAGCATATTCAATAGATCTTGCATTTACCAAGTCCATTGGACCTAACTCTGATGTAGATAAGTGTGAATCAACACCTTTGAAATTATGAATTAAACCATCTTTATCAATTGTAAAAACAGCCCTTCCCATAGATGCTGTTGCAAATCCTCTTTCATCTTCTGGAATACTATCTATTTGTGATGATTCTACTCTTTCAAATCTTACAATTCCATTTTCTCGTATTATTCTTCCACATATTATAGTTCCATTATCTATTAGTTTTTTTGTTTCTAAATCCATTTTATCTCCTAATACATTAGCGGTCGAACAAGTTCGCCCCTACACAATATTTTTAAGAATTAGATGCACATTTCAAATCCATGTCTTATTTATAATTTCCATTCATCTAATATATGTTTACTTATATTCATATTTCCATAGCCTATACCAATTTTTCTATCTATTTTCTTTTCACCATGACAATCTGTTCCTCCTGACATTAAAAGTCTATGGTATCTACAATATTCTTTTAATATACTAGATTGTTCATTTGTAAAGTTTGAGTGTTCAACTTCTACTCCGTCTATTATTTTGTCAATTCTTAATAAATCTAAAAATTTAATAGGCTGTTCTAAATTATATCTATATATATGCGCTATAAATAATTTACCTCCTGCATTTCTTACAGCTTTTGCAACCTTGTCTGCACTTGGATAATGAATACTAAAGTCGACAAATACTGGGAAATTTTTATTCGTTATGCATGAATTAAAAAAAATATCAATATTATTCCACTCTGTTTTTTTAAAAAACTTCTTATTATCTTCATACTTCTTTATTTCAGAAAAAATTACATCTATAGGCCATCCTTTTTCTTTATCATAAAACAAATTTCCTATTTTTATATGGTTCTTCTTACAGCTTTGTACCATATATTCAAATTCTTTTTGCAAATTAGGCTTTTTAATTTCATAATTTTCATATATCCATGGTTCTAATTTTCTATAATCAAAGTCATAAGCTAATAAATGAAATGCCACGCCATCATATACTGTATTAAATTCTACACCGGATAATATTTTGCCACTATATACTTTTTTATAATCTATTTTTTCTAGTTCTTTGTATACTTTGACTGTATCATGGTCTGTAATAGATAATACCTCTATTTTTGCTCTTTCCGCTTCTTCTAACAATTTTTTTAAATCCCATGTTCCGTCTGAATAATTAGTATGTACATGCAAATCTATCATATGCTTCTCCTATTTTATTTTGAATTTTTCTCTTTCACATCTATTTAAAATATTATTAAACCTATCTAATACATCTCTTTTGCCTAAATTACTTGTGTCTAATATTACTTTTTTCATATCATTTTTGCTAATACAACCAACTATCTCTTCTATCATTTTTTCAAGAATCCCTCTTTGGCTTGATATTGTATTTTCATCAATCCATATTCCATCTAATACATGATTGCGCATTTTATTTCTTTTGCAAATAGTATCATAATTTGCTGTTAATAACATAAAAACATCACATTCTACTAAATCTCTGTTTTTTAATTCTTGTAGCAAGTCAATATACTTTAAATATGCTCTTCTAAAGGTTCCCTCAAACCCTTTTTTAACCTCAAAAGCTTTTGCCGTAGCAACTGTAGCAATTGCACTTTTATCAATTACAACGTTTTCACCTTGCTGTCTTAATTCATTTGCTTTTATTAACTTTGCTTTTTCTACTCTAAATAATTGGTCTTGATAATATTCTTCCTCTTCTTGCGAGCCAGGAATAGGAGATGCTTCATCCCCTACTTCTCCCGTTTCATCTTCTAAATATCTAATCGCTTCTGGAAGTACTATCCAACCTTGAGCTGCTAGACTTTCACACAAAGTAGTTTTACCCACACATGAAGTTCCTTCAAGTATTACAATCTTTCCAATACTCATTATTAGTCTACCTTTCTGTTTTATGTTTTACTTTTTTATTTGAAATTATAGAATATATAGGTCCTATGTTTGATATTACAGTAGCTATAGCAGTAAAGAAAATTATTTTTAAACTAGTTTTATAATCTTGTTCATCTAATATATTAATCAGTTTTATTGTCATTTTTGTATTTATACAAATATACAATAAATAACTAGCTATAATTAATAAAACTATAAGATAATTTTTTAATATTAATGCCCCTATTATCGATAGTAATAAGATTATAGGAAATCCAATCCAGTTTAAAGCACATCTAAATTCGTTAAAGCACCCTATTAATCCATTTAGCTTATTTGTCACTTTATAGTTTTTTATAATATCTTTATAAATCTTTGAAAATTGGCTAGTTGTTTTAAACCATACAGAATTTTGTTTTATCAAATTTTCTAAGGAACTTGGTGTTTCCATGTTTTCCAATGTTAATAATGGCGTAATTTTTATATTATTAAATTTTAGTTGTAATCCAAGATATATATCTTCACACCAAAATTTTGTGTTAAAATTTCCTAATTCATTTAATGTTTTCATATTGATAATTAAACCATGTCCAACTACGTGTGTATATAATAGTTTGCTATTTAAAATACTATTTATTAATCCTGTTTTCATTTCAAAATTTGATTGATATATCGAGAACCCCTTTAATATATTATTTAATTCTTTATAGTTTTTTAAACAATATGAATATTGTTGTATTACCTTATGTCCTTCTGATATCTTTTCTTTTATCTCATTAAAAGTTCTTTCACTTGGTCTGCTATCAGCATTATACAACGCTAAGTATGTATGTTCTAAATCTATTTTATTTTTAATTTCCTCAATCATATAATTTAATTGATCAGCCATATACCCTTCTGTAAATGGATAATCAATTAAATACACATTCTTATATTTAGGGAGAATTTTATTTTTTATTATATACTGTGTTAGAATATCATTCTTTATGTTTTCCTTAACTTCCTTTTGAGTGGTTACTATAATAATTGGAATATCTTTTGCAATTTCTGTGAAGTATTTTATTGTATCTTCTATACACTTTTGCTCTCTTAAACATGGTATTGCAATTATTATATTCTTATTGCATTTTACGGAATCTTTGTTTTCTCGTTTAGATTTTTCTTTTTTTACTTTATTAATACATATTATAGCTCTTACAAGGAAAAACAAAGAATATATTATTAATAAGATAATAACAAGTTTAATACAAATTATCATATTTTAGTTTTTCTCCAATTCATTTTTTAGCTCAATTATATTATGCATAACTTTAAAGTCCATGCAACCTTCTATGAATAAATTATCATCTCCTGTAAAATCTAAATTTCTATCATCAGTTTTGTATCCTATACATTTTTTCCCCAATGCATAGGCAATTCCTAGTTCAACACATGCTCCTTCATCTGGAACTCTTCCATCAAGGAAAAATATTAATATATCACTATTTTTTATACCTTGTAGGTCAGTGTTAAATATTCTTTTATTAGTTTCTAATTTATCATTTTTTTCATCCTTAAGTATTTGAGCTGAAAGACCAGCCTCTCTTTGTGGAAGATAAACTTCATATCCCCATTGTTCTAATAGATTAGTATACTCTTCATTTCTTTTTAATTCCATTTCATTAAATAATGGTGCTGCAAAATAAATTTTTTTCATTAACAATCCCTCCTTTATTTGGCGACAAATTGGTGACATTGTCTACATCAGTATAGAGCTCAATATGCTTTGACTTCGATTCTATTTTTTTATTATTAAAAATTTTAGAAATATTACATTCATGAGGAGATTCTTAAGACTCTTCATTATTCCTTTAAACATTTATTTATCTGGTAGTAAAACGCGAATGACTAATTGATTTACTACATTTAAATTATAACAAATTAATATTAATATGTCAAAAATCGCTACAAGCAAAAATGATGTCGGCATTTAAAAATGTTGTCTGCATCCTTTTTACTTATTTTTTTAATTCTGTCCACATTATTTATACTATGTGGACAAGTCGTGAACAAATTGTCATCTGTAGACAAATTTATCGTTTTTTCTATTTTTGACAATCCCTTATTTTATAAGGGTTTGCGAGGCTATTTACCACAACAGTTCTTGTATTTCTTACCAGACCCACAAGGCTTTTTATTATGTGCCAGTCTGCTCCACTTTAGAGCATTTTATCCTTTAAACTTGCACTTTTATGCACTTTACTACACTCGGTCACACTCCACTCTACTAGCAGAACGTATCTATAAACGTATCTAAAATTATTTATATATTATTTGTATTTATTACAATTAAAGGTACATAAATTTCATCGTCGGTGTACCCTGCATGTTGAGACTTTAATATTTCAGAGCCACCATATAATAATGTTTTGTTTGTTTTTGCTATTGCAAGATAATCTCCTAATATATCACGGAAAATTTCATTTTCTTTACCTTTACCAAACAGATTAGAATTTATCACATCTTCTTTAGTATATAAATCGAAATCGTTACTAAAATATTCATTAAATAACACTTCAAATTTTTGTTTTTTATTTTCCCTTATGAAAAAATTTATTGCTCTTGGTTCAATCGAAGTATTTTTTTCTAAACAATCAACTATATCGGGATAATCTTTAAGCATTATGTTTTCTACATTTTTATGTCCATGATCAGCCACAACAAATATTACTGTATCTTTTAATTTTCTACTTAATTCTTCTACTTTAAAATTAATATTTTCAACAATTTCATTTATTTCATGTGCATCAGTTCCAAGTTCATGCATTGTATGATCTGGTTCTGTATCATATGCATAAATATATTTTTTCCCTTCTTCATTACATAATGTTTCTATTTTATTGTATAAGTCTTCAATGTCGACATATGGATTTTTTCCAAACGGAAATAAAATATATCCTGAATCTTTTCCTTTTTCATTAATTTCTTCCATTATAGACTTAGTAATCATATGCTTGTTTTTATATTCAATTGCTTCTTGTAATGGAGTATATTCTTCATCACCCTTTTCAGAATTCATAAACGTTGTAATTGTTTTATCAATATCCTTATAATACATATCCCAACCTAGCATAGCTGTTTCAACTGGGTTTAAGCCTGTCATCATAGATGTAGTAGCCGCAACAGTTGTTGCTGGAAACACAGTAGTTATTGACTTTATCCTATATTTTAAAAGGAAAGAATCCTTGGATAAAATTCTATCCATTATATTAGACCCCATTCCATCACATAGTATTGTTACAACATTTTTAGGTTTATTTTCATTTAGTATCTTATCTATATAATCAATTGTATTATGCTTATAGTCTAACTCAAAATATTTTCTTATAGAACAAGCTAAATTTGTTAAGCATTCATTATAATTATTCCTTACTTTCATACTATCACCCCTAGTTTAATTATATCATACTTTTACCACTATCACTATGGCAATGGTTCAAAGCCCATAAAAGTATTGAAAATACTATATTTTTCTTACCATCTAATATGATTATATTAATTTTTGCCTTTTTATCCAATGTGCAATTTATTTATTTTCAATTTGCTTTGTTTCACTTAATAGTCTATCAAAATCTGACACATAATTCTTATCCATGTTTTGTCCTCCTTATCCTAATATTTTTAGCTAATTTATATTAGATATTATACTATCTTTTATATTACTAAACAATCAATTTGCTCGAATTCGACCAAATTAAACCTTATTTATTTTATCTTCAAATTTTAGTAAAATTTCTTATATTTATCATTATTTTGCTCTTTTATAAATAGAAAGAACGCTAACAAAAACTGTTAGCATTCATACTAGTAATTATTATTTTTTCCCAATTATTCCATAATATCTTCTGATTAATTTGATACCTTTTTCAGTAGTTTTTTGTTTAACATATTTTTCAAACATTTCCTTCTCTATTGTTCTTCTTTCATATTCATTAAATGATTTTTCAGAGAAGTCATCTAATATTGGAGTTTTAACTAGTAAAGCATATAAATCTTTTTTTGTTTTATAGTACTCTATTACATGAAGTGGAATTAATTCTACTTCTTTAAATCCTGCATCCATTATCGCTTCATACTCTATTAAACTTATAGGCTTAACATCGTGATATGCTTGTCCTCTTTCAAACATTCTTTTTAAAGACCAACAATCTAATTTATCAACACCTCTTACAATAAGTTGCCCACCTTCTTTTAATGTTTTGTATATTTGCAATGGATCAATTATTGTATGACGTGCTGTTACTAAGTCAAAATAATTATCTGGAGTATCCATTTTTAGATTATCCATAACTCTAAATGAGATATTCTTTCTTCCACTTTGTAATAGATTTTTGTTAGCTGTTTCTATCATTTTATCAGAGAAATCTGTTCCCAATATTTCAGCACAATTTGGAAATTTTTTAAGTACTTTTTCTCCTGCTGCTGTTCCTAAATCTAGAATTTTTGTATTTTCTTTTACACGTTTTTTTATTTCGTCTTCATAAATCCAATTTGTAATTACTTCGCTAGTATAATCAATATCTTCAAAAAACCAATTAGCTCTTTCACTATAAAAATCATGTTCATTTATTTTCATTTTCTACCATCCTTTCTTAATATAAATAAAATGTGATTGAATATAAAAAGAACCTCCTTTCACGAATATACCACAAAAAACAATCACAAAATTAATGTGTATATTTTTTGCCATTCATGAGGAGATTCTTAAGGCTCTTCATTATTCCTTTAAACACTTGTTTATTTGGTAGTAAAACGCGAATGACTAATTGATTTACTACATTTAAATTATAACAAATTAATATTAATATGTCAAAAATCGCTACAAGCAAAAATGATGTCGGCATTTAAAAATGTTGTCTGCATCCTTTTTACTTATTTTTTTAATTCTGTCCACATTATTTATACTATGTGGACAAGTCGTGAACAAATTGTCATCTGTAGACAAATTTATCGTTTTTTCTATTTTTGACAATCCCTTATTTTATAAGGGGTTGCAAGGCTATTTACCACAACAGTTCTTGTATTTCTTACCAGACCCGCATGGTAAAATATTAAAACAACCAAGTAATTTTTTCCTTTTAAATTGATATCTTTTATTTTAATTTAATAATTTTTTATTGAAATATTGAAAGTTTTATTCAACAACTTATCTAATAACTTATATAAAAAAATGGTTCTCATATTAAAGTTCAATTCCGAAAAAACATTTTGCTATCAAATTTCTATCAGGATAATTTTCTTTTAATAAATCTTGTTCAAAATTAGTTCTGTCATACTCTAAACTTTTGGTTTCAACTGTAAATGTTTCAGTATCAAATATTGTGTATTGTGTAGTATTATCTTTTCTACATCCTGATGAACCAACATCATATAATTTGTTATCAACAGTAAATGCATTATGTTCATGACCTATAAATATTAAATCATAATTTAATGGCTTTATAATTTCATTAATTGAACCATCTTTAGCAATTTTTAAATCATGAAAAGGATACTGATCATTTGAATTATAATCTATGAGAAAATGTTCGCATACTACTTTTTTACCATTACAATCAATTTCATATGTCATGTTACACTTTTCTAGATATTGTTTTTGTCTATCAGTAATTTGATTCTTTATCCAATTTTGATGTTTAATTTCTCCATCTCCCATCTCATCATCTATTTGTGTACCTTTTATAAAATATAGTTCATGATTCCCTAAAACCATTTTAATATTATTGTCAACAATTATGTCCATACACTCTTTAGGATTAGGCCCTATTCCTATCGTATCCCCTAAGCATATTATCTTCTTAATTCCCTCTTTTTTTATATCTTTTATAATTGAAATTAATGCTTCTCTATTTCCGTGTATGTCAGAGAAAATAGCAACTTTCATAATATCACCATCCTTTTTTATTGTACCATACGTACTTAATTTTAAGGTTTATTCGGTCTAAAAAACTTATCTAAAACTTATCTAAACGCCTTTTTTGAGATAAAATCACCTAAATGTTGTAATCATAGAAAAACCCGCAATCCTTTATTTTGTGCGGATTTGCGAGCTTAATTATTTTCCACAACAGTTCTTATATTTTTTCCACTGCCACATGGTGTATAATCTGCAATTTCTACATTTTTTTCCAAAATTATAAATATTTTATATTTTTTACAACTTATTTTTCCTTAAAAATATCAATAAAACGTATGTAAAAATGTATGTAGAATTTATTTTTTTCGAGTGTACTTACACTGGGGATAATTAGAGCACCCAATAAATTTTCCATATTTACTTTCACGTTCAACTAACGTTCCACCACATTTAGGACATTTACTAATATCTTTTTTATCAACATTAGTTTTTATGTTTTTAATATGTTCTTTTTTTGTTTTTCTGTCTTTTACATTATTCTCTATTAATATGTCATATAACTCATTTACATTTTTTATTTTTTCTTCACTATAAGACATTATCTTATTCACAATGGTATCATATCTTACAAGTTCTCCATCATGTTCTATTTTTAATTTTGCTTTACTTGGAATACAAACTATATTATAAATGTTTGATTCATTAATGTTTAATAATTCAGCTAAAGCCTTGCAATGTCCATAATTTTGTCTAATTGGATTTGTATAATAATATTTATTTTTTCCAGCATGTCTTACCCAATTTTTATCATATTTACTTCCTGTAATATAACCGTTATATTGTTTTGTTTCTATAGAAAATATTCCATATTGAGAAATAATTACATGATCTATTTGATGAGTTAGTCCATTAACTGATAATAATAAATTATTTATAATTTTATATTTAGTTTTAGGTAATTTGCTTAAGGCTTTTTTAGTCCAATGTTCCCCAAACCAGCCAATAATTTGCTTGTAAAAAATTGCTGATATTAAACCTAAAACTAATATTGATATTATTAATGGATTTGTTAGATAATACTTTAAAAACGCAGTAGTAAAATCTGACATAATAATCACCTCTTATTAATTAAAACTACTATTCTTTCATTATTTCCAAGCGTATCTTTTCCATCATATTCATTTATTATATTAAAGTTATTTTTTTGATAGCATTCATCTAATATGATTATATTAATTTTTGCCTTTTTATCCAATGTGCAATTTATTTATTTTCAATTTGCTTTGTTTCACTTAATAGTCTATCAAAATCTGACACATAATTCTTATCCTGTATAACTTTATATTTTTCATATTCGTTTTCTGCTTTTTGGATTGCTTGTTTATGTGAGATTTTTCCTTTTCCTCCTGATGGAAAACTTTTAGTGTATTTTCTACTTCATTTTTCCAATCTTCCATATACATGGTATTATGTCTTATTGCTTGAATTTCAGCAAAATCAAAATATCCTGACACTAAATTATTTAAAACTTTTAATTCATCTTCACTTAAATAATTTTTAGCAATTACAACATCACTTAATACTGGAATATCACCCTTAAAAGTTATTAATCCCATAAATGGTTTATCCGCATCTGCTCTTTTCATATATTACTTCTGAAGCTGTATGTACATGAGTTGCATAATGTAATTTATTTTGAACAATTTTAAAGAATTTAATTGATTTTTCATCTTTTGGATCATAATTTACTGCTGTTGCATATAAGTCAAGAACTTGTCTATATAATAATTTTTCTGATGATCTAATATCCTTAATTCTAGCAAGTAATTCCTTCCAATAATTGCCTCCACCATTTACTTTAAGCCTTTCATCATCCATTGTAAAGCCTTTAATCATATATTCTTTCAATCTTTCTGTCGCCCATTTTCTAAAATTTGTAGCAACTTTAGATTTTACCCTATATCCCAAAGAAATTATCATATCTAAATTATAAAAAGGTATTTCTCTTGTAACATTTTCTATTGCCTTCTTTTCGAACTTGTCGGAAATTCTGACAGGTTGAATTCTTATCTAATTATTCTTCTTCATAAAAATTCTGCCATCTGTTGTTGTGATAACCATACTGTTTCATTTTCAATTTTAACATTTATTTTTGTTAAACCATCTTCTGTTTGATATATTATAATATCTCCATTTGACTCATACATAGTTACATACCCCTTCTCTACAAATTTTTATAATGAATCATTAGCTATTTTTCTATCTAATTATTTATCATTAATATAATTATATCCATTCTTCTATATATTTTTTTGAAATATTTAGTGTTCCTGCTCCAACACCAATATCAATGTTTGGTTTCTTGTTACCATGAAAATCACTTCCACCACTTATAAATAATTTATTTCCTCTTGCATAATTAATAAGAATATTACTTCTATTATCCAGTTCAGATGATGGATGAAAACATTCTATACCATCTAATTTTTCTTCAGCCAGTAATTGAGCAATAAAATCAATCGTATTTTCAATTCTATATTCAAATGGATGTGCTAAAAATGCTAATACTCCAGCTTTATGTATTATATTTACTACATCCTTATACATGGGTTTAAGAGCGGCATCATTCCCCGTATAATATTCACTATCAGGATTCATTAATCCTTTTCTAATAAATGTGTTTAACGATTCATATAATTCCCCTAGTATTTCACTATTTTCTTTATGACTTAATAACTCTTTTCCAATATATACTGTTATATAATCTGTTAAAGGAATTTCAATTTTAAATTTATTTTCATCGTATATAAGACCTTTTTTATCACATTTATCTAATAATCTTTTCTTAGATGTTTCCTGTTGTTTTCTTAATATTTCTTCAGAGAAAAATTGATTAGACCATTCGTTTATTATATCAGTATTTTTTATATTATATCCTAATATTTCTATTTTTTTACCTTTAAATTCGGCATTCATCTCTACGCCTTTTATTATTTTTCCACTAAATATTTTATTATTTCTTATATTTTTATCATCATAAGCTTTACAAGTATTATGATCTGTTATAGAAATATATTCTAATTTTTTATACTCACACTTTATTAAAACTTCTTCTAATGATTTATCTCCATCAGAATAAGTTGTATGCATATGCATATCTACCATTACGCTCATCTCCTAACTTATCTATAACTATTTATCTTTGTTACTCTTAATATTCAATAATCTATTTTTTAATATTTGAACTGAACTTATTGCTGACATATCCTCAATAAATTTTTCATCATTTCTTCTCTTGCAGAATTCTTCTAATTCAATAATTACAGTATCAACATTATCTTTATTTACTTTATCTTCACAAACTTTCAAAGCAGTCTTAATATAACCACATATAGCACATGCAGTCATCGCTTTAAAATATGACACTTCTGGAAGATTAGATTTTAAGTACAATTCAGTTGCAAAATCGTCATCTATTTTCTTTGGATTTGTTAATATTATTTTCTCTGCTATATATATTCCATTTTCACTAACTGTTTTATATATTTTTTCATTATACTTTTATCAGCTTCACATTCAAAAAATTTTCCTAACATAATAATCACTCCAATTTTTTATATTTCAAATTCAACTACTTCACAATTTTCTAAGCCTTTAATTTTTTCTCTATCCACAAGTTTCTCCAAAGGATACTTCATAAAATAACATTTTATAGGAATTGATGCACTTCCATGAGTTACTATTAAAACATTTTCATCTTTATATTTTGTAGTTATTTCATCTAAAAAGTCATATATTCTTTTGCATAAATCTTGCATTGTTTCCATGTTATACATAGATATATTTTTAATATAATTACAAGCCTCATCAATTCTTGAATCTTTCTTTTTCATTTCTTTTAATTCAATTTTAGTAATTCCTTCAAAATCACCATATCCTCGTTCCACTAATCTTTCATCTTCTAAAATATCAACATTAAATTCTTTATTAATTATTTCAGCAGTTTGTTTGGCTCTCTTTAAAGAAGAACTTATAATCAAATCGACTTTCTCATTTTTTTATTTATCTCTTGTCATTTCAGCTTGCTTACGACCTACTTCATTTAATTCTATATCTTTTCTACCTTGAAGTTTTCCTAATGCATTCCATTCTGTTTGTCCATGTCTTGTTATATAAATTTTCATTTCATAATTCCCCAATCTATTATTTTTATCTAACCATATTTTTCTATTTTTCAATTTATAAACGCATTATATCAAAAATTTCACTTTTTTACAACAAAATCTCGTTCGTTTAAAATCTTTTAGAGAGCTAATTATATCAACTAACTCTCTAATCATATAACAAAAACTTACTATATTATTTATATTGAAATTTTATATTCTATAATTTCATCAATCACATCTAAATTTATAGTACTTTCATAAGAATCTGTTACATTTTTTCTTGTTTCATCTGTGCTTGAAATATAATAATTTTCTGTTGTTTCTACATTTCTATGTCCAAGTATATCAGCAACATCTCTTATCTCAATTCCATTAGTTAATATCTTGGTTGCACTTGGGAGCACTCCGGAGCACCCAGCAAACCCAGCATAACTTATCTAAAAACTTATCTAAAATAATTTGATTTTAATTTTTTACAATTTTTAAATAATCTTAACTTTTATTTAGAAGTTCTCTTTCTTGATCAATTACTTTTTTATCATATCTGATAAATAATGGATTTATTTCTTCTGATAATTCAACCTTTTCTAATTTTTGATAATTCCAGCTGCTAATATTGCTATTTAAATATTCTTCTACCTTTTTTGTTGTTTCTACAAAGTATGGTTTAAGTAAATTATTTATATTAAATATAATATTACAACAATTATATAAAATATCTTCACATTTGATTACATCTTCTTTAGCTAATTTCCAAGGTTCATTTTCATCAAAATACTTATTTGAATAGTTTATAAAATTAAATATTTTTGATAAACCTTCTTTTGTATCTCCATTATCAATATCATTACCAATATTAATATATAAATCTTTTAACTTAGCTTCAATTGTTGAATCAATATTACTACTGCTTAAATTACCATAAAATGATTTATTAATAAATTGCAATGTTCTATTAACAAAGTTACCCCATTTACCAAGTAACTCTCCATTAATAGAATTGATAAAACCTTCATAAGTGAAATTGAAATCTCTTGTTTCAGGATTATTAATACTAAAATAATATCTAATAGCATCTACTGGATAATTATCTAATAAATGTCTTAATGTAATATAGTTACCTTTACTCTTTGATAGTTTTTCTCCTTCAATAGTTATATATTCATCTGACACTATTTTATCAGGCAATCTATAATTATCATTGGTTGCTAGTAATAATGATGGAAATATAACTGTATGAAATGGAATATTATCTTTAGCATGAACTAAGTATATTTTACTATTTTCACCTTTCCAAAAATCTTCCCAATTTAAATAATTTTCTTCAGCATATTTTTTACTAGCAGTAACATATCCCCATACATTTTCAAACCAACCATATAGCTTTTTATCTTTAAATCCATCTATTGGAATATCAATACCATAGTTTAAAGTACGAGATGCACATCTATCAGGTATTCCTTCTTTAAGATATCTTTCAGTGAAATTAACAGCATTTCCTCTCCAATCATTTCTTTTAGAATCTAATAATTCTTTTATATTGTCTTGAAAGATTGAAAGTTTAAAATATAAATTTCTATTTTTCTTATATGATGCCTTATTACCACATATAGCACATTTAGTTTCTTTTACTTCATCGATTGTAAGTAAACTTCCACATTTTTCACATTCATCACCTTTTATTTCAGATCCACATTTAGGACAAATACCAATAATGTAACGATCTGCTAAAAATAATTTGCAGTGATCACAATATAATTGTTCTTCCACCCTTTCTTCTAAATAACCATTGTTGTAGTATTTAACAAATTGTTCCTGAACAAACTCTTTATGATAAGGATCATCTGTTCTATTGTATAAGTCAAAACTTATACCAAAGTCTTTAAAATCTTTAGAAAATGAAACATGGCAATCATCTACTATTTCTTTTGGACTTTTATTTTCTTGTAATGCTTTTACCTCAGTTGGTGTTCCATGACAATCAGTACCAGATACTAATATAACTTTATCTCCTTTAAGTCTATGGTATCTAGCTATAACATCTCCAGGCAAACTACTTGCTGCATGACCTATATGCAATTCTCCATTAGCAAAAGGCCAACTAATTCCAATTATAATATTCATATTATCTCCCTCTTTCTTTAAATAAAAAACCTCTTAGAAACAATATTGTCCCTAAGAGGTGAATATATTCACGTTACCACTCTTATTTATTAATACATTACTGCATTAAACTCACTAACCTACTTATGTCTATGCATAGTTATAGGTATCTGCTATAACGGGCATTCCCGTAATGACCTACTAAGAGTATTTCAGTCATTCGCCTTGAGGGCCATGTTCAAAAAATACTTACATCCTCTTTTTCACCTAACAGAGTTCTCTAAAATGCTTTATATTTTTTTACTCTTCCTCGCAATGGCTTTGTGAATGAGTAAATTATACTATATTTTATTCAAAATTGCAAATTTTTCAATTGAATTAATAATAAATTAAAATTTCCTATTTTTTAGATACGTTTTGTATTCAATTTAAAAATTATATTTCAATATACGTTTTATCCTTATTTTATGTGGGTTCGCAGGCTTATTTACCACAACATTGTTTGTATTTCTTACCAGACCCACAAGGCGATTTAATAGCTATGTTATCAATACTATGCATATCTATTTATACTAATAATATCAAGTATTTTTGCCATTTATATTTATTATATTATTAGTATTATTTTTATTATGCTTTCCATTTTTTTGCAAACAAAATGCAAACAATGTTTACATTCGTTATTATGTTTTTAGTATATACTAACTAAAAGAAATATGCAATAATATTCTACTTATTTTTCTTGCATATTGGACATCTTCCAAAACCTTTTGTTCTTAAAGCAATTGCATTTTGCCATTCATTTCCACATTTTGAACACTTCCACCATACTATTCTATTATTATTACATGTCATATTTTCTGGTCTTAAATCACTATTTTTCTCATAATTCCATTCTTTTGCAATTTCTGGGAAATTTGTTAGCAACGAACCATTCTTCTTAATCATATTTTGAGTCCTTGTATTTGCCCCTACAAAAGAAGCACATCTAGGGCAATTTGAACTATATATCCTACTTTCAATTGATGCTTTCCATTTGTAACCACATTTTTTACATATCCAATAAAACTTACTATCACGTTCTGAAAGATTAAGTTTTTCTAATCTAATTTCATTTCTTTCATAATCATATTCTTCTGCTAATTTTGGATACATAGTTTTAAAATCATTCACTCCTGGCTTTAGTTTTAAATATGCACACTCTATACATTTTGTTGTTCTCTTTTTATATGCATCTTTAACTTTAATCTGATAAGATTTACCACATTCCGTACATTTCAACCATATTGTCTTCTCACTACCAATAGAGAACATGTCTGGAGTTAAATTACCATTTTTTTCATTGTCCCACATTTGACTAATCTCAGGCTTATGTTTAAGAATAGAATTAGATTTTCGTGAAAGATTCATTAGTTTTAAAATATCTTCATTATCTCTTTCAATGTTAATATCAACTCTACTAATATTAATATAAGAAAAAAGCCAACTTATACACTCGTTTAAATAATCATGATTATCCTTACTTGGTAATACTTCATAAACTATTGAGCTAGAATTTAAAACTGGTAAACCTTTTTCTCTAATTCTAATCAACTTTATTCCTAAACTTTTACATATCATATCTTTTTCTAAATCTTTATTGATATTTTTGTGCCATAATTTACCATCATATTCTACAGCTATTTTTAGTTTAGGAATATAAATATCTAATTCTTTATTTTTTAATTCAGCTGTTTTATAATTTTCGATAGCATCAGGATAATACTTACTTATATAATAATATAATGTCTTTTCTGGAAAACTAACTTTATATTCTTTTTTGCAAATTGGACAATTTCGTCCTTTAACTCTATTTACAATTGAAGCTTGCCACTCATGTCCATATTTACATTTCCACCATACCTTTTTATTAGATTTAGCAAAATATGTTGATGGCAAATTTGTGTTTTTCTCATAATTCCATTCTTTAAGTAATTTGGGGTATAATGTTTCTAAATCATTTTCACCTTGGATAGGCATTGCATTAATATCTCCAGTTCTTTGAGCCGAACAACTTGGGCAACCTGTTTGTGGATTTCTTCCAGTTCTACTATGTACTGATGTCTTCCATTCATTTCCACATATATAACATTTCCACCACACAACTGTGGCACTGCCTTTTAAAACTTGTGATGGCAATAGATTTATATTCTTATCATAATTCCATTCTTTTGCAATTTCAGGGTAACAAGATTCCAAATCGTTGATTCCTACAACAGGTGTTAAATGATATTCTGACAATTTTTTTCTTTTACATTGAGGACACCCAGTAGCTCTTCCATTCTTCTTTGTTCTATCTTTTACCGCTGCTTGCCACATAAATCCGCACTCTTTACATTTCCAAAAAATCTTTTTCTTGGTTCCAGGCATTATTTCATCTGGAAAAAAACCTGATTCACTATTCTTATCCCAATCCCATTCCTTTAGTAGGTCAGGATACAAAGTTGCAAAATCATTAATTCCTTTTCTGACTTTCTGTCCAGTGCAATATGGGCAACCATGTTTTTTCCTTACACATATTTGAGTTTGCCATGTTCCCTTACACTTCTGGCAAATCCACCATGCTTTTTTTTCGCTTCCAACTACTAATTTATTAGGATCTAAATCTTTATTCTTTTCCCAATCCCATTCTTTCATTAATTCTTTATTATCTATTATATATTTCTTATCTTTTTCCATTTCATTCCTCTTTAATTATACTAGCAACATTATATCACAATATAATAATTTGTATATATTTATTATAATAATAAGCTAACACTCTAACATGTTAGCTTATTACTTTTAGTATGCAATTTCATATTTAATAATATTGTTTATAAGCTCTGATGTCATTACCTTGTCAAAGGCTGTTGTAACATCTTTTTTATTTTCTTCTGTACTTGATATATAAAAATTTTCTGTTGTTTCAATAAATTTGTGTCCAAGAATATCTGCAACATCTCTAATCTCAACTCCATTTCTTAAATTAGTTGTCGCATAACTTCCTCTTAAATCATAAAACCTACAATCCTTAATACCCAGTTCTTTATGAATTATCTTAAATGGATAGTTCAAAATATTTCTTCCTACATATTTTCCGTTTGGTCTTGTAAATACTAAATTAGCAGTATTCATATGAAGAATATTTCCATTGCTCTCAATAATTCGTTTTTCTATTAACTTACCATTTTTACCTATTATATCTTCAAAATAATAGGTTATATAATTAGAACCATATAATTTCTTTAGGTGTTGTTGTTTCTTCTTAAAATTGATTAAGGCTTGAAATAAAGTTGGACTCATACATATTTGTCTTACTCCATTTTTTGTTTTAGTGGTACCCATATACCATCTGCCTTTTCCATCATCAGGCTTGTCATATACAGTATGCTTAACATTTATAACTCTATTTTCAAAGTCTATATCATCCCAAGTCAAGCTACAAACTTCTCCTGTTCTCATTCCAGTATAACAAGCTGTAATAAAAGCACAAGTAAATACATCATCATCCTTAAATCGTTCTAAAATTGTATTTATTTCATCTTGATTATATAAATGCTTTTCAAATTCAACCTCATCTTCTATTTTAGGCAGTTTTAATGTCATAGCTGGATTATACCTTATAAATCCAAATACATCAGTTGCTAATCTGAAACTTGTTTTTAATACTTTCAAAATATTATTAAAATATGATTTTTTATAATTGTACTCATTGCAAAGCTCTACTATAAAAGAATTTAGCTTAACACTTGATAAAGCACTTAACCTATACTTTCCAAGTTCTGGCTTTAAATATTTATCCATCATAGTTTTATAAGTTCGTCTAGTATTATATTTTAGAGTAGTTTCGCAATAGTTTTCATACCAATAATCTAGATAATCACTAAAAGAAATCGTTGTTTCCTTAAAGTTTAATCCTGTATTCAAATATTCTGCATAAGCTAGATTCCCAGCTTTTATTGCTTCTTCTTTTGTTTTAAACCCAGATTTATTTATAAACTTTCTTTTTCCATCTACTTTAGCCACTTCAATTTTATACTGATAATAATTACCTCGTTTTTGTATAGTGACATTACCCATGGACTTTATCTTTCATTGTCTTCATATTCTGATAATCTTCTAACATTATCTATATCAGACAAATCGTTCCCCTCATTTTGTTTTATGAAGTCTTCTAAAGCAGATTTAAGAATTCGTATGCTCTTTAGCTTAAAAGCCTTTAATTTTCCTTTTCGTATTAATTCATAAACATAATTTGGGCTTGCGTGCAATATTTTAGCTACTTCTTGAGCTGTATATACTAATTTTTCTTCTTTTACTATTTGCGACATATAATTAACCTCCTATCTTTCTCTATTTTTTCTATTTTTTTCTTTCTTTTGGATTTTTTCTATAATATTCTCTGGAACTTTCTTTATAAGTCGTTCGTATTTATTAACTTGATTTTGCATTAGTCTAATTCTTTCACTAACTTCAAAATCTTTATTCTCAATTTTTTCTTTTAAGTCAAGATTTTCTTCAGCTAGTATTCTATTGTCTTTTCTCTGAATTAAAACTCTTTCTTCTAATTCATTTATATAATCGTTATAAGAATTTACCTTTGCCGAAAATTTCTCTGCCTTTGGAACAAATTCTGAAAGAATATTAATAGCTTCTTCTTTATTCTTTTTCATTCCTATCATATTAATATTCTCAATTTTCTTTAATAATTGATTATATAAGTTATCTAAATTATCAGCTAACTTAAATAACCAGGTAGGAATATGCTTTCTTTTTGTTTCTTGAGCTGATTTTCCTCTTTCAAGTTCATTCCATCTTTCGTGCATATAATTATAGTATCTCGTTTGCCATTCTGAAAGGCTTTTTTGATTTCCAAGAATACTTTTAGCTGATAGTTTACCATCTTTATTTATAGGGCAAAATACTAAATGCATATGTGGTGTTGCCTCATCCATGTGTACTACTGCTGATATTATTCTATCTTCGCCAATTTCATCTTTCATAAATTTTACTGCTCTTTCAAAATATTCCCTTTGTTCTCCTTTGCTTAATCTATTCATAAATTCAGGAGAAGCTGTTATCAATGTTTCAACTAATTTGACACTATCTTTTCTTGTTTTACAGCCATATTCTTTTATTAATTCTTTTATTTTTCTTGAATATGTGTATTGTGGTGCGTGTATGATATGATAGTTCTCTTTAGATTTATTCATATCTATATCTGGATTACTTTTATATGCTTCTTTTTTTCTTTCATTGTGTCTTTCACATCCAGCTATGGCACCACCTTTGTCTTTCTTAAATCGCAATATTGTGTATGCCATTCTATTTTTTCCTTCCTTGTTTTTTCTTCGTAGCCCACATTTTGATGACGATAATGACGCTAAAATCCTATAGGACTGCTTCATCAAAATGTGAGAACACTCATATGCTTCTTCGCCTGTTAAATATTATCTTGCCAAAGGCAAATAATATTTAACATTCTCTTTTTGAAAAATTTAAGTAACGATATAATCAGCCACATAATTTTTCAAAATCGCATTTATGAGTGTAACACACTACACTTTTTACAAAAGTTGTGTGCCAGATGTTCCCTCTGGACTTCCTTTCAATGACGATTCCTGTGGTATATTTTTACCGTCATCATCGTCATTGCCGTCAATATCTTTCTTAAAATTTACTAAACGAGATGTGCTTGTCCTTGATGTCTTAAAACATATTTTATTATCCAATAAAATTGTTTTACTATACTCGTTTAATAACTTTGTAAGATATTGCGGTGTTATATCTTTTTCATCTAAAGAAGTAAGAAGTTCAGTTGCTGTGCCTTGCCATTCTCCTTTATCATTGACAAAAGATATAACATTATAGATAATCTCTGGAGCATTTTTCATTTCAATATCCTTTTGAAATGATCGTTCTAGTAAATTCCATCTGCATTCTTCAAATCTTAATGTGAAAGTCTGATATTCAACATCTCTACCTGTAACAAATAAGGTTGCTACTGAATCATCTCTTGATTTCTTTTCTAGTATAAATGTTGTATCACTACTTCCCATTATTCCTGTTGTTCCAGAAATTCTATTAAATACATCACTATCATCTTGTTTCCTTAGATGGTGTACTAAAATAACAGCAATTTTATTTTTATCTGCAAATTGTTTTAATAAAGATATATCTGTATAGTCGTTAGAATAGTTTATATCATTATTTTGTTTTCTAACCTTCTGAAGAGTATCAATAACTATTAGTTTAATATCAGGATATTTCTTTAATGTTTGTTCTAATTGAGATGTCAATCCATTTGCAATTTTATTTGACTCAATAGATATATGAAAATTTGAATCTATCTCATTAGTTAGCTTAAATAATCTTTTTTGAAGTCTTTGATAAGTGTCTTCTAAAGCAAGATATAAAACATCACATTTATTTGTTTTTAAGTTCCATATTTCTTCTCCCTTTGAAACTTTAATACAAATATCTAACATTAACCAACTCTTTCCTACTTTTGGAGCTCCACAAAATATATGAAGTCCTATTGGTAAAATATCTTCAATGATAAATTCTGTTTCATCTAAAGAAGTATATAATAGATTATCTGCATTTACGATTTTTAAGTCTTCCAAGTTTTCCTCCTTTCTAGCAAGTATGCATTTGTAAGCAACAAAAAAGGCTTCGTTATCATAAACGAAACCTTATATATTCTTATATCACTATTATTGGCTATATATTTTATTTTTCCCTTTTGGAGCCACAATTGATATTAATGTTTCGCTTACTTTTTTACTGAAAAATTTCTTTGCTTACTTGCATTAAAATTTTTCTCAAAAAAAATATCAGATTTCTTACTTATCCACAGGTTACAAATTACTTGCTAAAAACAAATCTTTAATAAGCCTAATAGCTTTTCACTTTTAGACATATAAATATTGTACCTGTAAATCAAATAAGATATCTGTTAGCGCTTACGACATCAATATTACTTCTTTACATTGGTTGGAGATAAATTACATATCTTATGATAAAACCAACACCGAGCCTCCGAGACAATGGGCTCCATTAAATTCAATCTGGCTTCCGTCTTGATAATCGAAAAAAGTAATTTCTGTTATTACCTTATTAGCTACTTAAAGCCAGTTCTGTTAGATATAATGTAGTTCAGAACTAAAATATATGATTTCAAAAGGGAAATATCTACTATTCAATTTTTCAGTTGTATCCTTTATCGAATACACCTATTTTATATCATCATTTTTTCATTCTGTCAACTAATTATGAAAATTCTTTTAAAAAAAGATAGAAATTTTATTCAAATCTCTATCTATCTCTCGCAGAAATTGTAATTTGTCTTTTACAATAATAGCATAAAAAAGAAAAGTAGTTATTGTTAATCAACTATTGCATTTTTCTAATTCTCATAAATACTTTTAAATCTTTCTCTGTCTACATTCTCTTGATTATTAATATAGTCCAAGTATTTTTCTTTATTTTCTTCTGTATATGGAGTATCAGAATATAAATCTTGTAATAATATTGTTCCGTTTGGCTGTCCAATACCCACAAATATATAATTTTCACCTATCTTTGGTAATTCCTCATCCGTTATATAATCACCTTTATGCAATATAAGAGTTCCATCTTTATCATATCCACCAGGATAAGTTACTTTAATTATATTTTGTAGATCACCCTTCAAATTTTCTGTTACCTCGATTTCATATATAGTTCTAGCTGAGCCATAATCTGAGAATGTCCTTTCAATTTCCTTATCTACCTTTCCTATAAACACATAATCAGCAAATCCAACTTGATAATATGGATTTGTTTCTTCATTCACAAGTACTGTATCATAATTTAATTTGCCATTTGGCTTATAATTTGAATTTCTATTGTTAAAGTACCAAATTACACCACAAATCATAGCAATTATAAAGATAACTAAAATAGATAAAATAATAATTTTTTTCTTTTTCATAACAATACCTCCTTTATTTTGTTCTTATTTTAATAAAAATAAGCTTTAATTCTACTAATAATCAACTACATAGTAACATATTTTAAAAAAGTTACAACTTTTGTTCAAAAAATGATTATCGGCAAATTACTATTTCTCTTGCACCTTATTATATCAATCTTATGATTTTTTTACAATAAATTAACAAAAAATATAAGCTGTAAAGAATATTTATTCAATACAGCTCATTATTTTACATTCTAAACAATTCAATTACATCTGCAAAACCATTTCTATAATATTTCTCACACCAATAATCTAAATATTCCATATAATTCTTATCAAGCTCTTCAAGTTGTTTTTGAACATATTTCTTATTCTGTTTAGGAACATTTTTTAGTATTCTCTCTGAAATTTCATCAAAATAAATACAATACTTTTTATCTTGAGGTGTCATCTCACAAAATGCAGTTTCTTCTCTAAATTCTATCCATTCTTTTAATAAATCATCTTTTACTTCTCTTAATTTATTCATCTAAAATACCTCCTAAACATATATTAATTCACTTATAACAATTTCTTCAGCTTGATTTTTAATAGCATTCATCGTTCCAACCCAATAAAGTATATCTGTATCTTTCATATCTTCAGTTAAATCACTTTTTTCTTTTAGTTGATTAATTATTTGATTAACTCTTTTTTGAGCTGTTTCTTGTATTTCTTTTAGATGTTTAGTAAGTGTTCCATCCATTAACATTATTGAATATTCAGCATTTTTATTTTCTTTTAAATACTTTAATCTCATCCTACCATATTTATTAAGAGTAATCTTTTCCTGCTTTGGTAATACTAAATTAGGAATATAATAATCTCCTTCCAAATGATATTCTATTCCTGTCTTTTCATCTATTATTGTTTCTTTTAAACCTTTATTCATAATATTTTCCTCCTATAAACTACTACATATTTCTTCAAATTTATCTGCTGTTTCATTTTCCATTTTTTGTGTTACTCTTACATAAATGTTATAAGTAAAATCAATGCTTCTATGTCCTAATCTTTTTGAAACAGCCTTAATATCTGCTCCAGATTCAATTAATTTTGTTGCGTGTGTATCCCTAAAATCGTGAAATCTACAAGGAATACCTAATTCATAATGAATTACTTTAAATGGATATTTACAGCTATCTGTACCTTCATATACTCCATTTTTCTTTACAAATACAAAATCAACTTCTTCCAAATGTATTGGTATTTCAGCATAAGCATTTAATATTTTTATTTCTTGCTTATTGTTATATGGATTTATAACGACCTTTTTATAATGCTTCATATATGTATCTCCATAATTGTTTCTATTTTCCTCTTGCTCTCTTTTATACTCTTTTAAAGCATTCAATAAAGTTTCTCCAATAGGAATAGTCCTATAGCTTGTTTGAGTCTTACAAGTTCCAAAATACCATACAGTTGTTGAATTCCCACTTATGTGTCTTTTCTTTGTTCCACCATTTTGATTCTTTTTTAGTATGTTCTTATTAACTGAAATAGTTTTATTTCTAAAATCTATATCATTCCATGTTAATGCAAATACTTCTGCAATACGAAGTCCTGTACAATATGCAGTTAAGAACGCATAATAAACACAATGGTTATTCTTAAACCTGTTAAGTATTAAGTTTATTTCTTCATTTGTTAAAATGTGAGCTGGATCTTCTGGAGGAATATCATATTTAGGTAATTTAATTCCAATAGCTGGATTTACTTTTACAAAATCATTTTCATAAGCAAAAGTAAATGAACCTTTTATTACTTTCTTAATATTGTTAAGAAAATTTTTACTGAAAGATTTATCTACATACATCTTATTTATAAAATCTTGTAATGTACTTCTAGTTATTAAAGATATTTTATAATGACCAATATTAGGTCTTATATGATTTTTAACAATACTGCTATAAGCTTCTATTGTGTGATATTTGAGATTAATATGACAATGTTTTTCTAACCAATAATCTAATAAATCTGAATAACTCATATCGCTAGGTGTAAAATCATGACCAGTATTCATATACTCATTAAAAGCTTTTATTCCCTCCTTTTCTGCTTCAGCCTTAGTCCTAAAACCAGACTTACTTGCAAACTTTCTTTTACCATCAATCTTTGCAGTTTCAAACTTATATTGATAGTATTTGCCTCTTTTTTGAATTGTTACATTCGACATTTTACATTTATACCTCCTTCCACGAAGGTAAACAAAAAAGTGCTACCACGAATGATAACACTTTATATTTTTGTTTTCAGTTTGTTTGCAACCTGCAAAGTCTTTATTTTAGATACTTTTAGAGATTTTGATTACTTATACGAAAACAATTTGCAAACAAAATGCAAACAATTTGGGTTGTTTTCATATTTATGTAAATTTATCCAATCTCTGAAAGTATTGATTTTATGCGTTTTTACCACAACAGTTTTTGTACTTTTTGCCACTTCCACAAGGACATGGGTCATTTCTTCCTATTCTTGGCTCATTATTTATAACTGTTTGGTTTTGTGGAGTTGATGTTTTTGGAGCCATTGTTCCATCTAAATTATTAATTGCTGAATTTTGTAATCCTTCTCCCGTTATTTTAACAGTTTCTTCTCTTTTTATGTCTCCTTCTCTTTTTCTTGCATGCATTAAAAATTTGACTACATCGGTTTTTATGTCTAATACCATTTGGTCAAACATATCAAATCCTTCTATTCTATATTGTACTACTGGATCCTTTTGACCATATGCACGTAAGCCGATACCGTCTTTTAATTCATCCATATTATCTATGTGATCCATCCATTTTTCGTCAACAACTTTTAATGTTACTACCCTTTCTAACTCTCTTAATTCTTCTGAACCGATTTCATTCTCTCTTTCTTCATAAATAGCTGTTGCTTTTTCTACCGCTTCCTCTATAACTTCTTTTAAATGCACATCTGGTTTTTGTAAAGAATTCAACTCTGTAATTGTTAAATTAGCATTCAATTCTTGTAATAAACCTTCTTTATTTATATGTTCATCTGCAAAATATGGAGTAGCTATATCTTCTATTAAAGACTTTATCATGCCTAATACATTTCCCTTTAAATCCTCTCCATCTAAAATCTCACGTCTTTGTTTATATATTATTTCTCTTTGAGTGTTCATTACGTCATCATAATTTAATACATTTTTTCTAATGCTAAAGTTTCTTCCTTCTACTCTTCTTTGTGCAGATTCAACTGAATTTGAAATCAACTTAGATTCTATTGGCATATTTTCATCGGCACCTAAAGTATCATACAATTTTGTAATTGTCTCTCCACCAAATATTTTCATTAAGTCATCATCAAGCCCAATATAGAATCTAGATTCTCCAGGATCTCCCTGACGTCCACTACGTCCTCTTAACTGATTATCAATTCTTCTAGATTCATGTCTTTCTGTACCAATTATCTTTAAACCACCTGCTGCTATTACCTTTTCCTTTTCTTCTTTTATCAATGAATTATATTTATTTTGTAATTCCTTAAACTTATTTCTAGAAGCGATAATTTCTTGATCATCTGTTTCATTAAATGCTGTTGCTTGATTTATCTGTTCTTCTGAATATCCTAATTTCCTCATTTCCTCTTTTGCTAAATACTCACTGTTTCCACCAAGCATAATGTCAGTACCACGTCCAGCCATATTTGTTGCTATAGTAACTGCACCATATTTACCAGCTTGTGCTATAATCTCCGCTTCTTTTTCATGATATTTTGCATTTAAAACTTCGTGCTTTATTCCTTCTTTTCTTAATAGTTCACTTAATTTTTCGGATTTTTCTATCGAAATTGTACCAACTAAAACTGGTTGACCTTTTTCATGACTTTGCCTGATATCATTTATAACTGCTCTAAATTTACCATTTTCATTTTTGAATATAATATCAGAATTATCTTTTCTAATCATTTCTTTGTTTGTAGGTATCGCAATAACATCCAATTTATATATTTCTTCAAATTCATCCTTTTCTGTCATAGCAGTACCTGTCATACCAGATAATTTACTATACATTCTAAAATAGTTTTGGAATGTTATTGTTGCAAGTGTTTTAGATTCATCTGCTATTTTTACATTTTCTTTTGCTTCTATAGCTTGATGTAATCCATTGTTATATCTTCTACCATACATAATACGTCCTGTAAATTCGTCAACAATTAAAACTTCACCATCTTTAACAATATAATCAATATCTTTCTTCATAACACCATGTGCACGAAGAGCTTGATTTACATTATGAACAATTTCAGAATTTTCTATATCATTAAAATTCTCTAATCCAAATTCTTCTTCAGCTTTTTTTATACCCTTTTGTGTTAGCGAAGCTGATTTTGCTTTTAGGTCTACTATATAGTCATAATTCTCGTTATCCTCTGCTTGTACAAAGTTTTTTGCATCTTCTTCTACTATAACTTTTGGGATTAACTTTCTTACAAATTTATCAGCTTTTTTGTATAAATCCGATGATTGCTTTCCTCTACCAGAAATTATAAGAGGAGTACGTGCTTCATCAATTAAAATACTATCAATCTCATCAACTATTGCAAAATTCAATTTTCTTTGAACAAGTTGATCTTTATATATAACCATATTATCTCTTAAATAGTCAAAACCATATTCATTGTTAGTGCCATAAGTAATATCACACGCATATGCTTCCTTCTTAGCTTTTGGATTCATTCCAGATATAACTAAGCCAACCGATAAACCTAAAAATCTATACAATTTTCCCATCCATTCACTATCTCTTTTAGCCAAATAATCATTAACAGTAACAACATGCACTCCTTCGCCTGTTAAAGCATTTAAATATACAGGTAATGTAGCAACTAAAGTTTTACCTTCACCTGTTTTCATTTCTGCTATTCTTCCTTGATGTAATATAATTCCTCCTATTAATTGAACATCAAAATGTCTCATTCCTAATACTCTTTTTGAAGCCTCTCTACAAACTGCAAAAGCTTCTGGTAATATATCATTTAATGAACTACCATTTTTTAATTTATCTTTAAATTCATTTGTTTTATTTCTCAATTCCGAGTCAGATAATTTAGAAATTTCAGGCTCTAATTCATTAATCTTTTCAACTGTTGGCATAATCCTTTTTACTTCTTTTTCACTGTAGCTTTTAAAAATTTTTCCGAACATATTCTTATTATACTTCCTTCCTATTTATTATCTATCATAATATATCACAAACCGTCCTAAAAGTCTAGCATTAATATCAAAGCCATCCATAATTTACAAATTAAATTTAGTCTTTTATAGCATATATTTACTTTTAAAACATAATTATTTACTAAGAAAATTTTATATATAAGGGGATTTGTAATGTTTATTTATAATTTAAAATTAAATGGAGATAAAATCTCTAAAACAATTTTAGGAATACTTATAGTAACAATTTCTTTGCTTATTATATACGTTTGTTTTACTCTTGTAAGTAAAAGTACATTTAAAACAAATGATTCCTTGAAAAAATGTGAGTTGTATGAATTAAATAGTTCTAACTATACTAATGTTTTAAAAAATGTTCATGATAATTTAGACCTATACGTTGGTCAAAATATTAAATTTACAGGTTTTGTTTACAGATTATATGATTTTTCAGAAGATCAATTTGTTCTTGGCAGAAATATGATAATTTCTTCAGATTATAAAGCTGTAGTAGTTGGTTTTTTATGTTCCTCCCCAGAAATTAAAAATTATGCAGACAATGAATGGATAGAAATAGAAGGAACAATTACCAAAGGCAATTACCATGGAGAAATTCCAGTTATTAAGATTACCAAAATAAATAAAGCATCTAATCCTTCTGAAGAGTATGTATATCCACCAGATGATAATTTTGTAACCACTTCTACAGTTTTGTAGAGGTGGTTTTATCTATCAAAAATAGATTTAAATACTCCGTCATCTATCATTGTTGCAAATATATTTTCTAATACTATTAATATTATTGGTCCTAATAGCATTCCTATTACTCCCAGAATTTTGAAACCAGTATACATTGCTATTAAAGTAAATATTGGATGTATCCCTATCTGTCCGCTTACTATTCTTGGCTCTATGAATTGCCTTACTATACTCATAATTGCCCATAAAACTAGTAATCCAATAGCCAATTTCAAGTTTCCATTTACTGCACACCATACTGCCCATGGTAACATAGCAGTTCCAGAGCCAAATATTGGTAAAGCATCAACAAATCCTATCCCCAATGCAGCAATCAGCGGTACCTTTATTCCCCACCCCATAAAATGAAATATATACAGTCCAATTAGAGATATAACAAAAGAAATTAAAATTAAGATTGCCTGTGCTTTTAAATATCTGCCTAATGTTTTTATCAATTCTTTTATATGAATACCTATTTTTTTTACCCATGTTTTTGGTAGATGATGCTCTAATTGATCCAACATATATACCTTATCTACACATATAAAATATAAAGCTAAAAAGGTAATTACAACATATATGCCTATTGTTGGAATAGACGTTATAAAGCCCATTGCTGATGTTAATACATTTTTGGCCCACTCTGTAATTGTTCCTAAGAACTCGGTTGCAGAACTTTGCAATGTGGCTTTCACTTGTTCTGATATCTGAATTTTTTCAAAATTAAAACTTTTTATTGTATTTTGTATAAAGGAATATCCCTTATCTAAAAATTGATTAATATTTCCTAATATATTTGAAATTTCCGAGATAAGTGTAGCTATTCCCCATGTAAGCAATCCTATTATTATAGAAAACGCTAAAATAAAAACAATAATAGCACTTGTCTTTCTCTTTAATTTAGTTTTTCTCATCAACACTTTTATAATTGGTTCTAAAAGTAAGGATATAATAAAAGCAATTAAAAATGGCATATAAAATACTGACAATTTAAAGCCTAACCATACCCCTATTATTGTTAAAAAGAAAATAAATATTCTTTTTATTACTTTTCTCCAATAATTCATATCTATTACCATATATGTACTCCTTTTGCATTATTTATTGATTTACGGGCAAGTAAAGGTTCTTACCCATAAATCAATACTTCTATTCTGCATTTTTCTTATTGCAATTACAAATATCCTCTAATGTGTTTGTAACTTCCGAATTATTTACATCAGGATTTGCAGCTAAATCACCCAATGTAAGTATTCCAACTATTTTATTATTTTCCATAACGGGTATTCTGCGTATTTGATTTTCTTTCATCATATTTTGCGCTTCTTTTACATGAGTGTCTGGTGTGCAAGAACAAACTTTGCAAGTCATTATTTCACTTATAGGCGTATTTTTTGCATCTTTATCACAAGCCACACCTCTTAGTATTATATCTCTATCTGTAACTATTCCAACTACGTTTTGTGAATCGTCGCATACTGGAATACATCCAATATGATTATTGCTCATTAACTTTGCACAATTACATACAGAATCAGTAGGTTTTACCCATGTAACATTATTACACATACATTCTCTTACTTTCATAATATACCACCTTTCATAAATTTATGAGAAATAATAATATTATTATTAACAAATAAAAAAAATATATGCAAAGATATTTTGCATATATTGGAAATTTTTTTAAATTACATATGGATTATTTGTAAATGGCATTCTTGGTGGTCTTCCTTGCCCTCCTGGAAATGGTGGTCGTGGAGGTGGCATTGGCGGACGATTTCCTCCTAAAATTCTATTTAATATTAATATTCTTATTAAATCTCTTAGAAGCGGATTATTTATTCTTTGTCTTTTTTCTCTAACTTCTGCTTTGGCAGGTTCCTTTATTCCTCTATTGTCTACTCTTTTTCCCGCTTCTACATTTATATTTACTACTGTATTAACATCTCCTTCAACTGTATTATATATTTGTTCCGTCATCTGTTCTAATAATTCTTTAGTTAATGGCTCAACATTTTTATCACACATTTGACATACTGCAGGATTTATTTTTCTATATATTTCTGGATAAAGCTCTTCGGGATTAGATATTAAAGAATTTACATTATTTTGTGCAGAATACCAATTATTATCATTTCTATATGTAGAATTGGTATTTTCCATCGGGTAACCTAAAACCATTCTCATATAGTCTTCATAATTAGAATAATACATATTATACCTCCTTTTTTATTCAAGATATAATATGTATTATTAATAAAATTAGTTACTATTTAAGATTATTTACTAATTCTTTAAATTTAATACCTCTTTCTACAAAGTTCTTAAACGCATCAAAACTAGCACTTGCTGGAGATAAAAGTACTACATCGCCTGGTGTAGAAACATTTTTAGATAATTCTACTGCTTCTTTTAAGTTTTCGCAGTGATATATTTTTACATTTTCTCCATTTTTTGCTTTTAAAGTTGCATCTTCTATTTTTTCTGCTGTCGGACCGGTTAAAATTAATATTCCAACCTTTCTAGCAATATTTTCTCCAACCTCTTTGTAATCTAATCCTTTATCTGAACCACCAGCTAATAAAATAATATTTTCGTCAAATGCATTTAATCCTGCTATTGTACTTGCTGGACTCGTTCCTATTGAATCATTGTAGTATTTTACTCCGTCTAATTCTCTTACAAATTCTAGTCTATGTTCAACACCATTAAATGATTTTATTGCTTCTGTTTGCTTTTCTATGCTTACTAAAGGAGCAGTAGCAGCTAATGCTGCACAAATATTTTCGTAATTATGTATTCCTCTTAATTTTATATCTGTTCTTTTTAGTATATGTCTTCTTATTCCGTCTTTACAAAACTTTATTGTTTCATCATCTCTATCATATATGTATCCATTCTCCAATTTTTCCTTGCTACTAAATAATATAACTTTGCCATTGGCTTCCTTACTAAAACTATATGTAATATCATTATCCTTATTCAAAATTAAAAGTCCATTTTCAGTCTGATATTTAAAAATATTTTTCTTAGCATCTTGATACTCTTCATATGATTTATGTACATTTAGATGATCTGGATATATATTGGTTACTATTGAAATTTCTGGACTCACATCCATATCCATTAATTGAAAACTACTTAGTTCTATAACAATAACATCTTCTGGTTTTATATTGTCTATTTCCACAAATATAGGTTTACCAATGTTACCACCTAAGTAGCAATTATATCCTGCTTTTTTTATAATATCGGCAATGATAGAAGTAGTTGTGGTCTTTCCCTCTGTTCCAGTTACTCCAATTACTTTGCAAGGGGCTAATTTTAAAAGCATCTCTATTTCTGATGTTAGTATAGCACCTCTTTCAACCTCTTCAACTAATTCTGGAATTGTTGGAAGGGCACTAGGAGAACGAAATATAATGTCAAATCCTTGTACTTCCTTTAAACATTCTTTTCCCGTAATTATATTAAATCCTTTTGCTTTTACATTTTCCAATGCTTCTTCATTCAACTCTGCTTCAGTTTTCTGGTCAAATACAGTAATTATGGCACCTAAATTATATAGGTAATTTATTAATGGTATATTACTTACTCCTAATCCTATTATTGCAACATTTTTAGCTCTTATATATCTTTTAAATTCTTCTAATTTATTATTAATGTACTCCATTATTTTTTACTCCTTCTTCACAAAATATACTATATACTTTCTCAGCTGATTCTTTTGCGCTTTTACACTCTGTCACATCAACAGTAATTGTATTAGGATATATTTTATAAAATCCTGCTAACTTTTGTAATTTATCCCTTTTAATTATATTTTTTCTCACTTCTTTTTCTAATTCATATCCGTTATATTGTATGCATTTTCTTTTTACACGTTCCTCTAAATCTGCTGTAATAAAAATATGATAATCCTGTTTAGGATATATCTCCATTAGAGCTCTTCCAGATACTATAACATTATACTCTGACTTTAAATTATCTATATATTCTTTTGCATATTCAAATAATCTGGTATTATCTGCCAAACCACCAACTATAGAAACAGCCAATGATGAAGCTTTAGATTGCAGTTCCTCTTCGCTTATTTTTATTCCATCTATATATACAACAGACTCATTATTTTCCATCTTAATGTCAATTTTGTACTTCTCCATTAATCTTTTTATATCTATTTTTTTTAATTTGAATTTTAATTTTAAAATATTTTTTTCCTCTTGTAGTAAAGCATAGACAATTGCTCTATATAAATTTCCACCATGCAGTAATACAGCATTTGGAATTATATTTAAAAGTTCTCTACATATAGAAGTTTTACCAGCACCGACCAAACCCTCTATTCCTATAACCATTGCTTATATTCACCTCGTGTATATTATACATATAAAAACAAAATTAAGCAACAAATTTTGTCACTTTAGGGACGTTCCTTTTTTTGTAACAGACATACAATCTATTTTTATTGCATATAATATTTATAGATATTGTTGAAAGGATTTTGTAAAATGAGTGGTATTGTAGGATTTTTTAACTTCAAAGAAAAAATTATGAATTCACAAGAGATTTTGATGAATATGAATAATAAACTTATGCATAGAGGTTCTGACAAAGATGGGTACTATATTGGTGACAATATTGCTTTAGGTTTTAGAACTATTTTATGTGGCGACAATCAACCCATAAGTTTTAATTTTGAGGGAAATACATATGTTATTGTGTATGATGGAAACATTTATAATTTGAAGGAATTAAAACTTGAACTTGAACAATATGATTTCTGTTTTTCTACAAATTCTGATGCAGAGGTAATTTTAAAAGGTTATATTCATTTTAGAGAAAGTTTTGTTAATAAATTAAATGGTGTTTTTGCTTTTGCTATTTTTGACAAAAATCAAAATTCTCTATTCATTGCTAGAGATCATTTTGGCATCAAGCCTTTTTATTATACAATTATAAATAATACTTTTGTTTTCGCTTCAGAAATTAAAGCATTGTTTCAGTTTCCTAATGTTAATCCCAAAATGGATTCCATGGGAATATGTGAATTAATTGGAATTGGTCCAGCTCACACTCCAGGAGTAACCGTTTTTAAAGATATTTATGAGATAAAACCTGCACACTATGGTATTTATAACGATGGAGGTTTCCATTCTAAAAGTTATTGGAAGTTGATAAGCAAGCCTCATACTGACAGTTTAGGTAAAACTTGCGAAACCATAAAGTATTTGTTAGAAGATAGTATAAAAAAACAACTAGTTTCCGATTTACCAGTATGCTCTTTTCTTTCTGGTGGATTAGACTCTAGTATTATTTCCTTATATGCCGCAAATTATTATAAGGTTAATGATTTAAAGCCATTAGATACGTATTCGGTAGATTATGTGGATAACGATAAAAACTTTGTTAAAAGCGATTTTCAGCCCAATTCAGATAACTACTATATAGAATTAATGAGTAAAAGGCTATATTCAGAACATCACAACATAGTTTTAGATACTCCTGAATTAGCAGATGCTCTAGAAGCGGCAATGATTGCTCGTGATGTTCCTGGAATGGCCGACATAGATTCTTCATTATTATTATTTTGCAAAAATGTAAAACCAGAAGCATCTATTGCCCTTACTGGCGAATGTGCAGATGAAATCTTTGCTGGTTATCCATGGTTCTTTAGAGAAGATGCTTTAAGTAGTAATACATTCCCTTGGTCTATTGCAATACAAGAAAGACAGACTTTGCTTAATAACCAAATTAGTGAAAAAGTAGATTTAAAAGCATATATTGATTATAGATATAATGAAAGCCTTAATGAAGTAAGTTTAATTGGTAGTGACTCTAAAGAAACATTAGAAAAAAAGAAAATCTCTCATTTGACTTTAAATTGGTTTATGCAAACTTTATTGGAACGTGCTGATAGAATGGGTATGTATAATGGATTTGAAATGAGAGTTCCGTTTTGTGATTATAGAATTGTAGAATATGTATGGAACATTCCTTGGGAAATAAAAGCTTTAAATGGTAGAGAAAAGGGATTGTTAAGATATATTATGAAAGATAGTTTACCTTCTGAAATAGTTGATAGAAAGAAAAGTCCTTATCCTAAAACCCATAACCCAACATATTTAAACAAAGTAAAAGAAATGCTTACCAATATAATGAAACAGCCTGATGCTCCTATTAATACTTTATTTAATAAAGAATATGTTTGGGAGATTTTAAATACAGATGGAAAATCATTTTCTAGACCATGGTTTGGACAGTTGATGACAGGACCTCAGCTTATGGCATATTTGTGTCAAGTTAATATGTGGTTAGAAATGTATGAACCTAAAATAGAACTTTAAATGTAAAATAGAGGTTTAGAATCTTCGAAGTTCGGGCGATTAAAATCGCTCCTACATTTTTTATAGATTACTTTAATAATACTAAAAGGACGTAATATTTACGTCCTTTTGGGTTATTTATCTAGGATATTTTATTGCGGCTTGTGCAGCAGCTAATCTTGCGATTGGCACCCTGTATGGTGAACAAGATACATAGTCTAATCCTACTCTTTGGCAGAATTCAACTGATGCTGGGTTTCCTCCATGCTCGCCACATATTCCTAAGTGAATATCTGGTCTTGTTGCTCTTCCCATCTTTGCAGCCATTTCTACTAATTTTCCAACACCTGCTTGGTCTAATTTAGCAAATGGATCTGATTCATATATTTTCTTTGCATAGTAATCTCCTAAGAATTTACCTGCATCATCACGGCTAAATCCAAATGTCATTTGTGTTAAGTCATTTGTACCAAATGAGAAGAATTCAGCTTCTTTTGCTATTTCATCAGCTGTTAATGCTGCTCTTGGTATTTCAATCATTGTTCCAACTAGATATTTTAGTTCTACTCCTGCTTCTCTAATTACTTCGTCTGCAACTCTAGTAACTATATCTTTAACATATTTTAACTCTTTAACTTCTCCTACTAATGGAATCATTATTTCTGGAACAACATTCATTCCTTCTTTATTTACATTTATAGCAGCTTCTATAACAGCTCTTGTTTGCATTTCTGCAATTTCAGGATATGTTACAGCAAGACGACATCCTCTATGTCCCATCATTGGGTTAAATTCATGTAATCCTTCTACTATATTTTTTAATTCTTCAAATGTTAATCCCATTTCTTTTGCTAATGCTCTTATATCCTCATCATCATGTGGAACAAACTCATGTAAAGGTGGATCTAAGAATCTTATTGTTACAGGGTAACCTTTCATTTCTTTATATAATCCTTCAAAGTCTCCTCTTTGCATTGGAAGTATTTTCGCCAAAGCTTTTGCTCTTTGTTCTGGAGTTTTAGATACTATCATTTCTCTTATTGCGGCAATTCTATCTGGTGCAAAGAACATATGCTCTGTTCTACATAATCCTATACCTTCAGCTCCAAATTCATATGCTTGTTTAGCATCTCTTGGTGTATCTGCATTTGTTCTAACTTTTAATTGTCTGTATTGATCTGCCCATCCCATTAATTTTGCAAAGTTTCCAGAAACTGATGCAGGAACTGTTTCTATTCTTTCCCCATATACGTTTCCTGTTGATCCATCTAGTGAAATCCATTCTCCTTCTGCAACTTTTCTGCCATCAGGTAATGTGAAATATTTTTCTTCTTCATTTACAATTATTTCTCCACAACCTGCTACACAGCAAGTTCCCATACCACGTGCAACAACTGCAGCATGTGATGTCATACCTCCACGAACTGTAAGAACACCATGACATACATTCATTCCATCAATATCTTCTGGAGATGTTTCTAATCTAACTAATATAAGGTCTTTCTCTCCTGCTTCATACATTTCAACAGCTTTATCTGCTGTAAATACTACTTTTCCTGTTGCAGCACCTGGTGATGCAGCTAAACCTTTAGCAACTACTTTTGCAGCTTTTAATGCAGCTTGATCAAAATTTGGATGTAATAATTGATCTAATTGATTTGGTTCTACTCTTAAAACAGCTTCTTTTTCTGTTATCATTCCTTCATTTACTAAATCAACAGCTATTTGTAATGCAGCATTTGCAGTTCTTTTACCATTTCTTGTTTGTAAGAAGAATAGTTTTCCTCTTTCAATTGTAAATTCCATATCTTGCATATCTTTGTAATGTTTTTCTAATTTTTGAGAATACATAACAAAATCTTCATATGCTTTTGGGTTTGTTTCTTTTAATTGTTCTATAGGTTGTGGTGTTCTTATACCTGCAACAACGTCTTCACCTTGTGCATTCATTAAGTATTCACCAAATAATTTGTTTTCTCCTGTAGCTGGGTTACGTGTAAATGCAACACCTGTTCCACAGTCATCTCCCATATTTCCGAATACCATTTCTTGTACGTTAACAGCTGTTCCCCAGCTTCCTGGTATATCATTTAATCTTCTATATGTTATTGCCCTTGCATTATTCCAACTTCTGAATACAGCTTTTACAGCTTCCATTAATTGAACTCTTGAATCTTGAGGGAAATCTTCACCTTTTTGTTCTTTATATATTGTTTTAAATTGTGCAACTAAGTCTTTTAAATCTTCTGCTGTTAATTCTGTATCTAGTTTAACACCTTTTTCTTCTTTCTTTTTATCTATTATTTTTTCAAAGAATGGTTTTGGTATTTCCATAACAACATCACTAAACATTTGAATAAATCTTCTGTAGCTGTCATATGCAAATCTTTCATTTTTTTCTGCCATTCCCTTTAAAACATTATCATTTAAACCTAAGTTTAATATTGTATCCATCATTCCAGGCATAGATGCTCTAGCTCCTGAACGTACAGATACTAATAAAGGATTTTCTACATCTCCTAATGTTTTTCCCGTAATTTCTTCTAATTTTTTTAGATTTTCAAAGATTTCTTCTTCAATTTCTTTAGAAATTTTTTCTCCATCTTCATAATATTTTGTACAAGCTTCTGTTGAAACTGTAAATCCTTGTGGTATTGGTAATCCTAAGTTTGTCATTTCTGCTAAATTTGCACCTTTTCCACCTAGTAGTTCTCTCATGCCTGCATTTCCTTCTTTAAATAAGTAAACATACTTGTGACTCATAAAAAACCTCCTATTAAATTTTTATATTTTATTGAAAAAATAAAATCATAAATAAAATTGATGTCTCAAATAATTTGAAACATCAATATTATATCCAAAAATGTAAAAAAAGTAAATATTTTTTTAAAATTTCATTAAATATAGTTTATCCATCATAGGATGTGGTGTAGGTTTGTATACTATCCAATATGATAGAAATTAATTAAATAACTACTCTTTTTTGTACTATGAGTTAAAAATAATTTTTGATAAACATTTCTATAAAACTTTAAATCATTATTTTCTTCCATAAGTTTTTGTTTTATTTTAAAAGGTCCAACTTCTTTACAAGTTTTTTCATTCTCAAAGATGTTACTACAATACAATTCATCTGATCTATTTTCTAGAACAAAGAATTTACCACAATTTTTACATTTTTTTATTTCAATATTATCTATTGATGTTAATTCAAATAATTCCATAACAAAAGTTGGAATAATATTTGTACACATATAATTATAATGTGAAATAGCAAAAATATTAGGTGTTAGTAAACAATATATAGGACAAGTTTTAAAAGCACACCCTAAAGCTTCTAGTGAAAAAGAACGTAGAAGTTCTGAAAATGCTAAAAATAGAATTGAATATCAAAAGAATTATCAGAAAAAATATAAAAGAAAAAATACTAAAGATGATTGTTATGAACAAATGTTAGCACAATTAGCAAAAGATACAAAAGAACTTTCATATAAAGATGAAATATCTGATTATTCTTTTGCAAAATGGAATCGTGGAATGTATAACTATGATAAAAAATCGAGTGATTTAGTCCTAAAAAGAAATATAGTTGTTTCATTTGATGTTCCTAAAAGAGTTAGAAATGTAATTAATTCAGTTAAAAGGAGAGTAATATGTTAAAGCCAAAATAAAAGGGGCTTTATTTTTTTATCACAAATACAAGCCCTTTAAAATAAAATGATTTAGGATGACTGTGTATGAGTGATAAAGTTAGATTTAATATAATTGAAGAAAAAAAAAAAAATCAAAATCACAAGATGTGATTATTCATTGGAATTTTTAAAAAGCAATAGTATTTTACATTAATATGTGCTATACTAATATTAGAATTCTTTAAGAAAGGACGTGAAATCTATGATTAATGAAAAGCAAAAAATCATTGCAACAGTTAATACTTTACCAGAAGATACTACTTGGGATGATGCAATCTATACTTTATATCTACATTCAAAATTACAAAAAAGCCAGGATGATATAAAAAATGGTAGAGTTATGACTATCGAAGAATCTAAAGAAAGGATGAGAAAAAAATATGCAAGTTTTGATGTCAAATGAGGCACATGAAGATATAGATTCTATTTTTGAATATATATCCCGTGACTCTGTTAAGTACGCAAACGAAACTTCAGAAAATATTTATTCTCGTATATATGAATTAGAAAATGCTCCTTATTTAGGTAGATTTGTCCCGGAACTTTCGGACAAGCATTTTAGAGAACTTATTTATAAAAGTTATCGAATAGTTTATGATATTTCTGAAGATTCAAATACTATTTACATACATTTTGTCGTTCATGGCAAAAGAAATTTTAAATCATTTTATAAATCTTACATTAAAAATAAATTTTAATTCAAATTTTATTAAATTCTTATTTGGATATATTCCAAACCCACCCCATGGTCAATTAAAATTGTTCCTTTGTATGGTTGAGTTATTAGCATTATAACAGTTTCCAAAAATTTGCATAACTTTATTATATTTTGGTATTATTCCTTCTTTTTTTTCTACTAAACTTGGTTTTACTTGGAAAACTCCAGGATAGCAATTCCCCTCTACTAATACAGGTCCATCCTCTGAAATTGCCACATCCCATCCGATATATCCCATTTCTGGTACAACCTTAGCTGCTTCTTTTACCATGCCCACAGCCTCTTTGAACATAGGTACTTTAAAGCCTACTATAGTTTCATTTGATATTGGATGTTTATAATACTTATTATCCATTTGGTCAATTGCTTCTGCATAAACAGTTCCCTCGTCATCTACATAAGTGTACATTCCACCACTTGAAAAATTATCTACTACACCACCATTTCCAACTTTTAGTATTGCTTGTAAAAAGTACGCTTGTCCATCCTTATAAAATGTAAACATCCTTAATGTGTTTACAGATTTGTTATAAAGTTTATTCATATCTGGATGTTGTTTTATACATTGCTCCACCAATAATTGTTTCTTAAATAATAAACTACTATATACTATTTTAGATTCTTCATCATTTATATATTCATATTTTTCAATTCCCTTGCCACCTTCGCCATCTATCGGTTTAACTATAATTACTTTATTTTGTTTAAAAAAGTCAAGAAAATCATTATAATTATTTTCATTTAAAACCATCCATTGTCTTTTTAGAAATTTGTTATAAATCTTATACATTTCTTCTTTATTATCAAATATATAAAATTTTGATTTATCATTGAATTTCTTAATTATTTCATTATTTTTTCCTCTTGTTAAATATGTTTCCCTTTGTTCTTTATTTAGGTTATAAAATTCAAATTCTTGATAGTCGTAATATCCTGCTTGATATTTTAGTCCACATTTTGTCATATCAAATAAGATAAACAAAAGATTTTTATTAGTCTTTTTTGAAACGGCCTTTGCTATTTTTATCATATTTGAATAGTCTAATTTTAATATTCTTTTAAACAAATATTTAATCTTCTCCATTATATTTTTCCTCTTCTAGTTTAATTTACATATATATTTTCTTTTTTTCTAATATATTGTATATCTTTGCTCCAAAAGGAAGCATAAATATATCTTCTTTTGTTAATATTTTTAATAATAATACCGATATTATATATACAGCAACGCCTATTAATATAGATACTAATGTAGAAATTGTTTGACCAGTAATTAGGTTTAATCCATAATTACTTAAAGACACTACAAGTCCCATAATTAGGCCAGCCAGGATTGGTTTAAGTACATTTCTTTTAAAATCCATATTTAATTTTATAGATTTTTTTAATGATGTATATGATATGCAAAATGCTATTATTTGGCATGTTATAGAGCTTATTGGAGCTCCATATATATTTATTGAAGGATTACTTATTAAAATAACGTTCAAAATAAGTTTAACCGCAGCTCCAACAGCCAAGGCAATTGCTGGTATGTAAACTTTGCTAAGCCCTTGCAGTCCACTATTTATAGTTTGGCTTAATGCTATAAATATCATAGAAATAGATGCAAGTCTTAAAACCCAAGCTCCATCAGAAGCAGATGGGTATATCAATTTTAATATTGGCTCTGCTAAAACTATAAAGCCAACTGCACATGGTATTATAATTAGAATTGATATAAATACAGAAAAAGATAATCTTTTATTTGTAGTATCAAAATCTTTTTGCGCCACTGAATGTGAAATTGCCGGTAATAACGCCGTAGAAAGCGCTATATTTATTGCAATCGGTAAATTTACTAATGTGTCTACTTTTGAAAGTATTCCCGCTTTCTGCATCGCCAATTGTTCTAATGCCTCTTTACTATTTATTATTCCCGAATAAGCTATTTGTATACAGTTACTAACAGTTGTTGTATCTATTACAGAAGTTATAACTGATATTATAGAGCCTATTGTAATAGGAATTGAAAAGGCTAATACTGCTTTTAACAATTGTTTACTTGTTTTGTTATATTCTGGAGAATTCTTTAATTCTTCTTCTGCATACTTAATTTTATGTCTTTTATAATATATAAAGATGTAAACAAAAGTTAATATAACAGATATCGTTGTTGATAGATTTCCTCCTGCAGCCATTATATATGCGTCTTTGCCTATAAGTGCATACACAAATGTAATGCTTAAAACACAGTTTAAAAACTGTTCCAATGTGTAGGAAACACTAGCTGGTTTCATATTGCTTTGTGCATTGAAATAACCTCTAAATACTGAAGATGCGGCAACAAATACTATTGCTGGTGCAAGTACTTTTAAAACATAACTAACATCCGGAACATTTAGTATTTTAGTTGCTATTAAATCTGCAAATAAAAATAATGTCACAGAAAAGAATAAACCTATTCCAGCAAACAATTTCATAGTTATTCTAAAAATTCTTTGCGCTCCTGCATTATCATTTATTGCCAGTCTTTCCGATACTAGTTTGCTTACTACAGATGGAATTCCAATAGAGCACAATGCTAATAATAAAGAGTATATTTGGTAACCAGATGAATAATAGCCTAACCCTGTGTCTCCAAATCCTTCAATATTAGTTATTACTAATTTATAAATAAGTCCCATAACTTTTACGGCTACTTCTGAAAACATAAGTATTAAAACATTTTTCATAAAAGATATTTTAGGTTTTGCATTTGCTGTATTTTTCTCTTCCAATATAATTTCCTCACTTTTCTTTAGAATGTTATTAAAATTCGAATTTATCTTTCATCCAATTTTCTATTTCATTTATGTTTATTCTTATTTGCTCCATTGTATCTCTATCTCTTATTGTTACAGTATTGTCTTCCAATGTATCAAAGTCAACCGTTATACAATAAGGTGTTCCAACTTCGTCTTGTCTTCTATATCTTTTTCCTATACTTCCTGCTTCGTCATAGTCGCACATAAATTTCTTAGAAAGTTTTGTATATAAATCATTTGCTTTATCGCTTAATTTTTTAGATAATGGTAATATTGCCATTTTATATGGAGCAATTGCTGGGTGCAAATGCAGAACAGTTCTTACATCTCCTTCTGCAATTTCTTCCTCTTCATATGCTTGGCATAATACTGCTAATACAGTTCTATCTAAACCATATGTAGACTCTATTATGTATGGAATGAATTTCTCGTTTGTTTCTGGATCCAGATATTCTTGTTTTATTCCAGAAAACTCTTGGTGTCTTGATAAATCATAATTTGTTCTATTATGAGTTCCATTTATTTCGCCCCAACCAATTGAAGGAAATAAATATTCAATATCACAAGCTGCTTTAGCATAAAAAACTAGTTTCTCGTGATCATGGAATCTTAGCTTTTCTTCTGGTAAGCCCAAATCCATGTAGTATTTTTTTCCATATTCTTTAAAATAGTTGTATATTTCTTCATCTGAACCTTCTTTACAGAATGTTTGGAATTCCATTTGTTCAAACTCAATTGTTCTAAATATAAAGTTTCCGGGTGTAATTTCGTTTCTAAATGCTTTACCTATTTGAGCAATACTAAATGGTAGTTTAGCTCTTGTTGATCTTTGAACATTTAAGAAATTAACATATTCTCCCTGTGCATTCTCCGGTCTTAAATATATGGTACTTTTGCTGTCGTTTGTTACACCTCTATATGTTTGAAACATTAAATTAAATTGTCTTATATCTGTAAAATTGCATTTACCACATTTTGGGCATGGAATTTTATTTTCATTAATATATGCTAGCATTTCTTCCTGTGTCATTCCCTCTGCATGTGCATCTGGATTAAAGTCGCTTATTAAATTATCTGCTCTATGTCTTGTTTTACATTCTTTACAGTCTAATAGTGGATCTGAAAAGCCTGCAACATGTCCACTAGCCTCCCATACTCTTGGATGCATTAGTATGTCCGCATCTATTTCATAACTGCTTTTTCTTTCTTGAACAAATCTTTTTCTCCAAGTATCTTTAATTGAATTCTTTAATCTAGCTCCCAGAGGTCCATAATCCCATGTGTTTGCTAATCCACCATATATTTCTGACCCTTGAAAAATGAATCCTCTATTTTTACATAAACTAACTATCTTATCCATTGTTAAATCAGCCATCTTGCATACTTCCTCTCTTTATATAACTTATTAAATTCTACCAATTTATCAGTCAAAAGTCAACAATAATTTTACGTTCTTATTTCCATTTTATTACATTTTTTGTCTTATGTTACACTATTATTACAAATTAGTTTACAAAATATGACTTTTGTAATACTGTGGATAATGTGGATAAGTCTGTGAATAACTACAAATAGGCACTTTATTTTCATTATTTATTCACAGTCGATTTTTGTCGTTTGTTTATGAAAACCGTAGAATTAAGTTGAGTTTACATATTAATCACAAAATAAATTGCCAGTACAATTTCTGTTATTAATATTACAGGAAATCCCACTGAGAATCTTAGTTTTTTTGTTTTGTGTCTAAAAACATACATTCCCGTAATTCCACCTATTGAGCCTCCCAACATTGCCAATCCCAATAAGGTTGATTCTTTTATTCTCCATTCTCCTTTTTCTGCCCTTTTTTTATCTATAAACATTGCTAAAAAAGTAACTATATTAATGCTTATTAAATATATTACTATATTCTTAACTGTAAATATTTCTTCTATATTTAGCATCTTCTTCTCCTTATTTTATCCAAACAAACTCATTTGGTTACTTTGACTCATTCCCTTTAAGCATCCCATTTTAGTTAATAATTCCACAACAGAATTACCTATTTTAGAACGTATTTTCATATCATCTATAGACATAAACTTGCCATCTTTTTTAGCTGTTTCTATACCTTGAGCTGCTACAGTTCCCAATCCAGGTACACTATTTAATGGAGGCCTAATTCCCTCATCCTCTATTTGAAATTTTGTAGAATGTGATTTGTATAAGTCAATTGGTAAAAAGTTTATTCCTCTTTCATACATTTCAAGTACCAATTCTAGTATTGCATACATATTTTTATCTTTCGTAGTTGCCGCATTCCCCTGTAAATCTATTTCTTTCATTTTATTCTTTACTTTTTCTTTGCCATAACACATAACATCACTATCAAATTCGTCTGCTCTTATTGTGAAAAATGCTGTGTAATAAGCTTTTGGCTCATGCACTTTAAACCATGCTATCCTAAAGGCATTTGTTACATAAGCTGCTGCGTGTGCTTTAGGAAACATATATTTAATTTTCTCACATGATTTTATATACCATTCTGGCACTTTGTTTTCTTTCATCATTGCAACATATTCTGCCCATTTAGCTGGGTCTTTTAATGCCTTTCCTTTACGCACTGTTTCCATTATTTTAAATGCATGATTTGGAGGTACTCCTTTTTTTATTAGATATATCATTATATCATCACGACAACATATAGCTTCATTCAGTGTTACGGTTCCTTCTTCTATAAGGCTTTGTGCATTTCCAAGCCATACATCTGTACCATGAGACAATCCAGATATACGTATCAACTCGTCAAATGTTGTAGGCTTAGTATCTACAAGCATTCCTCTTACAAATTTAGTTCCAAATTCTGGTACACCATAACTACCTACTTCACTATGTATTTGCTCTGGTGTTACTCCTAATGCCTTTGTAGAACTGAATATGCTCATTGTTTCCTTATCGTCAAGCGGAACCTTAGTTGGATCAATTCCTGTTAAATCATACAACATTCTTATCATTGTTGGATCATCATGACCTAATATATCCAGTTTTAAAAGGTTTTGATCTATTGAGTGATAGTCAAAATGTGTTGTTATTATATCCGAATTCGGATCATCAGCTGGATGTTGAACAGGTGTAAATTCATATATTTCTCTTCCTTTTGGAACAACTATGATTCCTCCTGGATGTTGTCCAGTTGTTCTTTTTATTCCTGTACATCCCTGTGCTATCCTTAATACTTCTGCATTATTAACAGGTATTCCTCTTTCTTCATAATATTTTTTTACATATCCATATGCAGTTTTATCTGCTACTGTACCTACTGTTCCCGCTTTAAATGTTGTTCCTTTGCCAAATATTACTTCTGTATATCTATGTGCCTTAGCTTGATATTCACCTGAAAAATTTAAGTCTATATCTGGTTCCTTATCCCCATTAAATCCCAAGAAGGTTTCAAATGGTATGTCTATTCCATCTTTTACCATTTTAGTGCCACATTCCGGACAATCTTTATCTGGCAAATCATATCCACATGCATATCCATAATCTGTAAAATCAGAATGTTTACATTTTGGGCATCTATAATGTGGTGGTAAAGAATTTACCTCTGTTATTCCTGTTGCATATGCCGCAAATGATGAACCAACAGAACCTCTTGAACCTACTATATATCCATCTTCATTTGACTTCCAAACTAACTTTTGGGCAATAATATACATAACAGAAAAACCATTTTTTATGATAGAATCCAATTCCTTACTTAATCTTTCTTCTACAATATCTGGTAATGGATTTCCATATAGTTCATGTGCCTTTTTATAAGCTATATCTTTAATAGTTTGCTCACACCCTTCAATATGTGGTGGACATTTTTCTGGAGATATTGGGCTTATATTTTCACACATATCTGCAATTTTATTTGTATTTGTTACTACTACTTCGTATGCTTTTTCTTCGCCAAGATATTCAAATTCCTTAAGCATTTCCTCTGTTGTTCTTAAATATAAAGGAGCTTGTTCATCTGCATCATCATACCCTTGTCCTGCCATTAATATTCTTCTGTATATTTCATCTTGCGGATCCATAAAGTGAACATCACATGTTGCTACAACAGGTTTTTGTAGTTTTTCTCCTATCTCTACAATCTTTTTATTAATTTCTTGTAGAGCTTCTACGTTTGCCACAGTTCCATTTCTAACCATAAACATATTATTGCCATTTGGTTGAATTTCTAAATAATCATAATCATTTGCAATTTCTTCTACTTCTTCATCTGTCTTGCCTGCAACAATTGCCCTGTATATTTCTCCCTGTTCACAGGCACTTCCTAATATTAATCCTTCAGAATATTTCTTAAACAAAGACTTTAATATTCTTGGTTTTTTGTAGAAGTAATCTAAATGTGAATACGAAACTAATTTATATAAGTTCCTAAGTCCTACATAGTCTTTCGCAATAATTATAGCATGATATGTCTGTAATGATTTATAGTCTGCTTTTCCCGATTCTTTTTTGTCAATGTCATCTAATGTTTTTACTCCTTGTTCTTTTAACATATCTAACATTATATTGAAAACTTTTACTGTAGTATCCACATCGTCTAAGGCTCTATGTGCTACATCAACTTTTATACCAAGATTTTCTGCAATAATACCTAGCTTATATTTCTTATACTGAGGAAATAATTCTTTTGCTAACTTCAAAGTGTCCATGTATGTATTATTTAATTTTAATCCTAATGCTGTTGCATTGTATTTTAGAAATCCAATATCAAAGTCTGCATTATGAGCTACTAAAACACTATCTCCTATAAATTCAATCACTTTAGGCAAAACTTTATCTATTGTATCTGCATCTTTTACCATATCATCTGTAATGTTAGTTACCTCAACGACTTTTTGGGGTATTGGCTTTTCTGGATTAACAAAACAAGAAAAGCTATCAAGCAATTCTCCATTTCTTATTTTCATTATTCCGACTTCTGTTATTTTTTCTGTTCTGAAAGAAATTCCAGTAGTTTCTAAGTCTAACACACAATACGTGGTATTATCTAAACTTTGATTTTTAGAAAAAGATACTGGAGATACTTTATCTGGTGCTAAATATGCTTCAACTCCATATAAAATTTTAATATCTGGATGGTCTTTTTCCAAATATTTATGTGCCTCTGGAAAGGCTTGTACAACACCATGATCTGTTATCGCTATAGATTTCATTCCCCATTTTACAGCTCTTTTTATCAAATCCTTTGCCGAAGTCATTCCATCCATTTGGCTCATTTGTGTATGCATATGTAATTCTACTCTTTTTATAGGAGCATTGTCTTCCCTTTTTTCACGCTTAATTCCATTACCTTCTATTATAGTATTTGCAATAACACCAAGTTCTTTTGCAAATGGGTCAAATTGTGCTGTACCTTCTACTTTCACACCTCTGACTCCACTTAGTTTTCCCAATATTTCCTTTGCTTTCTCTTTTTCCAAAAAAGCCTTGCACGTAATTGTGCTTGTTCCATCATACAAATCAAACATTGCTAAAAGTTTGCCAGATTTAAGCTCTCTGGAATCTATATTTAGTATTTCACCATCTAACAATACACGTCCACTATCAACAGATAAATCTGCAACTTTTACTAAAGTTTCCTTTAGTTTTACACTTCTTCCATATATTAATGGGCTATTCTCTTCTTGTTTCTCTTCTATAACTTGTTTAGGAGATTCTTTTATTTCTTCTTTTTTCTCCTCTATTTTTTCTTTCTTGCTTTCCTTTTCTTGATTTTTAATTGTTAAGATATATTCTTCCTCTAATTTTTTGTTTTGTTCTTGTAGATGTAGCATTATATCTTCAAGTGGCTTTTCTACAAATTTCACATTACATTTTTGATTGTATAAATTCATCATAGTTTCTGCAATTATTTGATCAAATCGTCTAGTTTCTAATATGTCTTTTCCTTTTAGAGCTAAATTGATATTTACATTATTACCATCTACATTTACTATACTGCCTTTTAGCAATGCTTTTGCTAATGGATACTTATATGCAATGTATTCAATTATATTTTTCCATTCTTCTATTATTGTAAAAGGTGGAAGTTTAATATATTCTATTTTTATTATGGTTTCTTTGAATCCAAACCTTTTTTCTAAATATCTTTCAAATGCTATTAGATCCAAAATTTTTATTTGTTTTTCTGCTATTAATATCAGCTCTATCCTTCCAGTTTTTTTGAATACATTAACTGTTTTTATTTTTGCTTCGTTTAACTCAAAACTATTTGAATTATAGTCCTTAAATACTTCTTTAATCGTTTTTTCCATTATTTTCACCTTGTTCTAATAGTCTTTAAAAAATCAATTCGTCTAAAAAATTCTTAAAATGTCATTATATGTTACTACAATACTTAGTCCTATCAAAATGCAAAAGCCTATCATTTGTATTTTTAGTTCAACATTTTCTTTTAATGGTTTTTTTCTAATTCCTTCTATTAATAAAATCACTACCTTTCCACCGTCTAGCGGTGGGAATGGCAATAAATTAGTTACTCCTAAAGAAATAGATATTAAAGCCAATATGTTTACAAATTCGCTTATACCCTTTGTTTCAACAACTACTTCTCCTATTCCAACAGGACCCATTAGTTGATTTACTGCTACATTACCTGTAAATAGCATTTTTAAATTATCTATTATAGAAAATAAGAAATCACCTGTATTCCAAAACGCATAATAAATATTGTTAGTAAAGTTATTTTCTGCCATTTTTAAATTGATTCCTAAATAATAGTTAAATTTTTCTTCTGCCTCTATATTAAAATCCTTAATTTCATTATTTCTTTGCACAGTAAATTGTATTATGTTTGTTTCTGATTTGCTTATATTTTCTACTAACTTTTCTGCATCGTTTTCTACATCTATAGAATTTATTTTTAAAACTACATCTCCGCTTGTTAGTCCTCCTTTTTCCGCTGGACTATCTTTTTGTACCGCTAGTATTTCCGTTGAAGGGCTGTTTTCAATATATTTTAATGCAATACCTGTGTAATTGTATTTTTCTTCTGTTGGTACAATTTTATATTCAATTTTATTTTCGTTTCTTTCTACCTCAACTATTAGTTCATTTCCATTGCAATTTCTAATTTCTTCATCTAAATTATTTTTTGTTCTTATTTTATGATTATTTATTTTTAAAATCTTATCCCCACTTTTTATTCCATAAATTTCTGCACTATAACCTGGTATAGTTGTATCTACAATATTAGATATATTATTACCTGTAAAAGACATCAAACTAAAATATACAATTAGTGCAAAAATTATATTTACTGTTCCTCCTGCCATAACAATTGCTATACGTCTTGGTATAGAGGCATTACTAAAAGAACCTTCTTCTTCAGAACGTTCTTCTTCTCCCTCCATACTTACAAAACCACCAAGTGGTATAAGTCTTAAAGCATATTTTGTTTCTTTACCTTGCTTACTCCATATTGTTGGTCCAAAGCCTATTGCAAATTCATTCACTTTTACCTTACATAGTTTTGCTATTATAAAATGTCCACCTTCATGAATAAAAACAAGAAAGCCAAGGATAAAGACTATTTTAATTGCATTTATTAAAAAACTAATCAAAGCGTACCTCCAAAATTAAATAAATGATAATAAAAAGTATGCAATAGGTGCTATAAATAATACACTATCTATTCTATCCAACATTCCTCCATGTCCTGGTATTAAGTTACTTGTATCTTTTATTTCTGTATATCTTTTTATACTTGATTCCGCCAAATCTCCTAATTGACCTATTATGCTAAGTATAACACTTATTACGGTTATAAAAATATAATTTATTTGTAAATTCCATATTTTATTACATACAATAGTATATACTATAGATAAAAGAACTGCTCCTATCACTCCACCAATACATCCTTCAATGGTTTTATTGGGACTTACCTCGGTAAATTTATGTTTTCCTATTCTTTTTCCAACTACATATGCAAATATATCTGTTCCCCAAGCAGTAAGAAAAACGTACCATATTAATATTTTACCATTTGCTAGGTTTTCTCTTATCAACGGAATAAACATTATAAAAATTACTATATAGCAGATTCCAAAAAAAGTAATTGATATATCACTAATATTTGTTTTCATATTACTAAATATTACTTTTAAAAATAATATTAATATAGATATTGGTATTATTGCTGCAATTACTTTTAACGCTATGTCAATAGGAATTACATGAATAATTGCTAACATTGCTGCTGCTATATATCCAATAATTGCAACAGGCTTATTTTTTGTTTTAAATGCATTATAATATTCATATAATCCCATAATTGCTATAATACTTATTAAAGTATCTACAAAATATGTATTTCCAAAAATAAAAATAATTGCCATTATTGGAAAAAGTATTACTCCTGATAAAACTCTTTTATAATTCATAATTATTTTACCTTTCTTTTTTAGTTTGCTCCAAAATTCCTATGTCTTTTTTGAAAATCTTCTACAGCATTGTCCAAGTCTTTTTCATTAAAATCTGGCCAGTACTTATTTAAAAATACAAATTCTGTATATGCTAGTTGCCAAAGTAAGAAATTACTTAATCTTAATTCTCCACTTGTTCGTATCATTATATCTGGATCTGGTTGCCCCTTAGTATATAAGTAATCTCCAACCATTTTCTCATCTATGTCTTCTACATTTATATTGCCTTTTTTTACTTCTTCTGATATTTTTTGTGTAGCCTTAACTATCTCATCTCTACCACCATAGTTAAAAGCAATATTTAATGTTAGCCCTGTATTCTCTTTTGTTTTGTCTAATATTCTATTTATGCTTTTTTGAAGTGATATATCCAATTTAGAAATATCTCCCAATATGTTTATTTTTATATTATTTGAATTGGTTTTTGCAAGCATTTTTTCTACATATGCTTTTAGCAATAGCATTAAACCTTTTACTTCCGCCTCTGACCTTTTCCAATTTTCTGTAGAAAAAGCATATACTGTCATATATTTAATTCCAATTTTATTTGCATATAATGCAATCTTCTCTAAATTTTCTGCACCTGCATAATGTCCTTGCTTAATATCTAAATTTCTTTCTTTTGCCCACCTTCTATTTCCGTCCATTATAAGTGCAATATGTTTAGGTAAATTTTTTTCCATATTATTAATTGCCTCCCAATTGTTTTATATGCTCATTACTTCTTTTTCTTTATTTTCTAATATTTTTTCTATTTCTTCTATTTTTTTATCAGTTAATTTTTGCATTTGTGTCTCTGCATTTTTTAAATCATCTTCTGTTATTTCAGAATTTTTTTGTTTTGTTTTTGCAGAATCTATGCCATCTCTTCTTATTGCTCTAATAGATATTTTAGCTTCCTCAGCTAATTTTCTTATATCTTTTACAATTTCTTTTCTTCTTTCTTCATTTAATTCTGGAAATGCTAGTCTTATTACTTTTCCATCATTATTTGGGTTAATTCCTATATCTGCTTTCAAAATTTCCTTTTCTATTTCTTTTAATAAGCTAACATCCCATGGTTGTATAACAATTAATCTTGCCTCTGGCACAGAAATTCCTGCCACTTGGTTTATTGGTGTTGCTGTTCCATAATAGTTTACTGTTATCTTATTCAAGATTGCTGGATTTGCTCTTCCTGCTCTAATTTCTGATAAATTTTCCTCAAATACACTTATTGTTTTTTCCATTCTTTCTTCAAATTCATTAAATTCCATAAATTCATTTTCCTTTCTTAATTTACTAATGTTCCTATTTTTTCGCCTTTAATGGCTTTAATAATGTTTTCTGGTTCTTGCAATGCAAATACTACTAATGGTATATTGTTTTCCTTGCAAAGAGATATTGCTGTTAAATCCATTACTTTTAAATCTTTATTTAAAATATCTTGATATGTTATATTATCATATTTTATAGCTGCCGAATTAATTTTAGGATCATCTGAATATACACCATCTATTGTTTTTCCAACTAATATTGCATCAGCATTTATTTCTGCTGCTCTTAAAGCTGCTGCAGTATCTGTTGTAAAATAAGGATTACCTGTTCCACTTCCAAAAATAACAACCTTCCCTTGCTCTAAATATTCTACAGCTCTTCTTCTAGAAAATTGCTCAGCTACTGGTTCCATTTTTATTGCAGTTTGTAATATTGCGTCAATACCATTTTTTTGCAATCGACTTTGTAAAGCTAATCCATTCATTGTTGTTCCCAACATTCCTATATAATCTGATGTTGTTCTTTCTATTTCATCTTCTTTTTTACCTCTCCAAAAGTTTCCTGCGCCTATTACAATTGCCACTTCTGCTTTTGCTTCTAACATTCTTTTTATCTGATTACTTATCTCATCCAAAACAGATATGTCAATTCCCCTTTTTTCTTGTCCTCCAAGCATTTCTCCACTTAGTTTTAACAATACTCTTTTGTATTTTATTTCGGACATATTTGCACTCTCCTTTATTTAAAATTTACTTGTTACATTGTATCATACATTAATATATTTTTGCATCCTTTTTTGAAAAAAATATTATTTTTTAATTTCACATGACGTTCAATCAAGATTCACCTGCAACATAAAAAAGATGATTTCTGCATTATACAAAAATCATCTTTTTATCTTTTATTATCTTTAATTTTATACATTATAACTTTTTACTTTTCTATATGCATATACAGCAGAACCAACACATACAACAATAAAACCTATTACTGTAATATCTTCTGTAACACCTGTTTTTGGTATTGTATTTTCACTAGTATTTTTGTTGTCTTTATCATTTAATGTTACATTTGTATTTTCCGTATTTCCATCGGTTGTATTATTAGAAGAATTTTCAGTATTATTGTTTGCTGTATTGTTGTCGTCACCATCATCAATTAGTGAATTCAAGTCCAAGTCTTCGTTTGTTGCTTTTACCTTGCTAATTAATGGTAATGCTACTGCACTTATTAATATTATTACACCTAAAACTAATAAAGTCTTTTTTAATACATTTGACATATCTTTTACCTCTTCTTTCGACATATATTTTTAAATTACCTTTAAATAACTTCTTACATAATTAATTGTACTATTTTTGTCGCACATAGTCAAGCCTTTTTTACAATTTTTTTATCCTAATGCTACATCTAAAATCATCATTATAACAAAACCTAATATAAGTCCAAGTGTTGACAGATTTTTGTGTTCCTTAACAGATTCTGGTAACAATTCTCTTGCTGCCACTATAATCATTGCTCCTGCTGCAAATGCAAGTAAAAATGGCATTATACTCCTTATATATATCACAAGTATTGCGCCAATTACAGCAGATATTGGTTCCACTAATGCTGACGCTTGCCCTATCATGAAACTCTTAAATCTTGAATAACCTTCTCTTCTTAATGGTAATGCAACTGCTGCTCCTTCCGGAAAATTTTGAATGCCTATTCCAATTGCCAACATAATAGCTCCAATTATTGTCATTCCGTGGAACATTATTTGCAATTCCTCCAAAGGCTACTCCAACTGCCATTCCTTCTGGTATGTTGTGAATAGTTATAGCAGATATTAAAAGTATACTTCTTTTTAAAGATGTTGAACTTTTTAAGTTGTTTTTTGCTTTTAGCATCCTGTCTAAGAAACCATCTGATATTAATACAAACATTCCTCCTAGCACAAAGCCAAGTGCTGGTAGCAACCAAGCTATGTAGCCAAGTTCTGCCGATAAATCTATGGCTGGTGCAATTAAAGACCAAAAAGATGCTGCAATCATCACTCCTGCACTAAAACCTAAAATGGTATCTAAAATCTTGCCATTCATTTCTTTAAAAAAACATACAATAAGAGCTCCTAAAGCCGTTACAGCCCATGTAAAGGTCGTAGCTAATATTGCTTGCATAACTGGTGTTAAGCTCTCAAACCAATTCAATCTAAATCACCTCATTCCATATTACATAATATGAAATGAGGTGATTTATGTTGCTTAGTGTGCTGTATGTCATTAAAATAATTTAATATTGTATTTCGTGCAATTATTTACACATTAAATCTAAATAAAACAATATCTCCTTCTTGCATTATATACTCCTTGCCCTCTGAACGCACTAGACCTTTTTCTTTTGCATTACTCATTGAACCCTCTTTTATAAGGTCATTATATGAGACTACTTCTGCTCTTATAAATCCTCTTTCTATGTCTGTATGTATTTTTCCAGCTGCTTGTGGGGCTTTGGTACCTTTCTTTATAGTCCATGCTCTTACCTCTGGCTCACCTGCTGTTAAAAAAGACATTAGTCCTAATAGATTATAACTTTTTTGTATAACTCTATCTAGTCCAGATTCTTTAATTCCCAATGCTTCCATCATTTCTTGTTTATCTTGTCCCTCTAGGCTTGCAAGCTCTTCTTCTATTTTAACGCAAAGTGGAACAACTTCTGCATTTTCCTGTTCTGCATACTCAATAACTTGTTTTACATATTTGTCATCTTCAATATTTTCAATTTGATGTTCAGAAATATTTGCAATATACAGTATTGGCTTCATTGTAAGTAGAAATGTTTCCTTTAGTAAGCCTATTTCTTCATCTGTAAAATCCAAGGACCTAGCCGGTTTTCCCTGCTCCAGTGTATCTTTTATTTTTTCTAACAAATCTAGTTCTTCTTGAAATTTTTTGTCTGCTTTTATTTTTTTCTTTACGCTTTCAATTTTCTTATCAATTGTTTCAATATCAGCAAAAACAAGCTCTAAATTTATTGTTTCAATATCTCTTATTGGATTAATAGTTCCATCAACATGTGTTATATTACTATCTTCAAAGCATCTTACTACTTCGCAAATTGCATCTACTTCTCTTATATGTGATAAAAACTTATTTCCAAGACCCTCTCCTTTGCTTGCTCCTTTTACTAAGCCAGCAATGTCAACAAATTCTACTATTGCATGTGTTATTTTTTGTGTTTTATACATTTCTGCTAAAACATCTAATCTTTTATCTGGTACTGGTACAACTCCAATATTAGGTTCTATAGTGCAAAAAGGGTAATTTGCACATTCTGCTCCTGCATTTGTAATAGCATTAAACAATGTACTTTTACCAACATTTGGAAGTCCAACTATTCCCATTTTCATATTTATTCACGTTCCTTTCTTAATGCATAAAATGGAGCTTCCAGCCGGAATCGAACCGGCGACCCCAGCCTTACCATGGCTGTGCTCTACCTACTGAGCTATAGAAGCATATTTTGTGCATGTATGATATATGCACATTCTATTCTGTTATTTCTTTTGTCGCTTTTTTTCTTATTCTTTGTATTGCATTATCTACTGATTTTACCGGTGCATTTAGTCTTTCTGCAATTTGTACATAGCTTTCGCCTTTTATATATCTATTTAACACTCGCTTTTCAAAATCACTAAGCATTTTGTCTATAGTGCTTTCTACTCTTGCATAATATTCTCTTTTTGTTATAGTCTCAAGTGGGTCTTCTATTGTTTTTGAATCAAATGTATCTATTAACTCTGTGTCATTGTCTTCTCCCTCATAAGCCACCTGATTTAGTGATAAATATGAATTAAGTGGCATGTGTTTTTGCCTATTTGAAGTTTTTATGGCAGTTATCAATTGTCTTTCTATACATAAACTAGCAAATGTTTTAAAAGAGTTTTGTTTGGCTGTATTAAAATTTTTAATAGCTTTAAATAAACCTATTAAGCCTTCCTGTACAATGTCTTCTCTTTCTGCACCTATTATAAAATATCTATTAACCTTTAGATTTACTAGGTTTCTGTATTTGTTAATAAGATACTCTAACGCACATTTATCCCCAGATTTAACAAAATCCACTATTTTTTCGTCATCTATAGTGTCATAATTTAAATTCGAAGAAAAAAACACACTTTTTTTATTCATATTTTTCTGCACCCTCCTGAAGTTTTCCTCTATGAGAGTATTATAAGGCACAAACTTCTTTAATGTCAATAGAAAGTTTACAAATCCTCTGTAATTTGTTATAATTTTCTCAAAAGTTTTTAAAGTATATGGAGTGATTTAGAATGGCCTTTGATGGTTTAGTTACCAAAAGTGTTGTATATGAATTAAATAATTCTTTAGTTGGTGGAAAGATAGATAAAATTTTTTGCCCATCTTCTGATGAGGTTTTAATTGGTGTTTATGTAAGTGGTATAAAATATGCACTTAATATAAATATTTCCTCTGCTAATTATAGAATTAACTTAACAACAAATACAAAGCCTAATCCTCTTGTTGCCTCTAACTTCTGTATGGTTTTAAGAAAGTATTTGTTAAACACTAGGATTTCTCGAATTTATTCTTTAGGCTTAGAAAGAGTTGTTGTTATTGAATTTGAAGATTTAGATATGTCTGATAATTTTACAACCAAAAAACTAATAGTTGAACTTATGGGAAAACATAGCAACGTCATTTTGCTTGATGATTGTGATATTATAATAAATAGTTTAAGACATTTATCTACTTCTAATGGTTCAAATAGAGATATATTGCCTAAATTTAAATATCTATTTCCTACTTCTAATAAGTTAGATTTATTGTCTTATAATAATTTTGATGACTTTGAGGAATTATTTAATGATAAAAATAGCGATTTACCGACTTACTTTTCTGCTATGTTTACTGGAATTAGTAGAAATTTTATTGAACATTGTTGCACTCTATTAAATATTCCTTGTGAAATAAATAGCCAAAATTTATTTATTATATACAATTATATTTGTAATTTAATAAATAATCTAAATTCAAATAATATTATATGTGCATTGTATGATAAAGATTTCTATCTAGAGAATGGAAGTAAAGAAGGCAATTTGTCTATTAATTTCTTTTTGGACGACTTTTACACCAGAAAAGAAGATGCGGAAAACTTTAAAAATTTTAAGAATAATATATTAAAACTATTACTTAACAATATAAAAAAGCTACAAATAAAATTACAAAATATTAATTTAAAGCTAAAAGAATGCAATGAGATGAATACTTATAAATTATACGGCGAGTTAATTATAAGCAATTTATATCGTATAAACAATTATAATATTAATAGTGTTGACTTAGAAAATTATTATGAAGGGAACAAAATAATAACAATTCCTTTGGATAGTTCAATTTCGCCAAGTGAAAATGCTAAAAGGTTTTTTAAAAAATATAACAAGTTAAAATCGACTTACGAAATTGTAACTAAGCAAAAATTTGAAATTGAGCAAGAAATTGAGTACATAGAAAGCGTTATTTATTCTGTAAATAATGCACTCTCAATTGAAGAATTAAATGATGTGTATGATGAAATTTCTGGTATACTTGTAAAACCTTCTAAAGTAAAAAATACTTCTAACAAAAAAAAGAATTTTGAAGTAATAAAATATGCAATAGATGAATTTACCATTTTTGTTGGAAAAAACAATTTACAAAATGAATATATTACTCATAAATTAGCTAACTCAAATGACTACTGGTTTCATGTTAAAGATAGTCATGGAAGTCATTTAATATTAAAGACTGATGGAAAAATGCCTCCACAAGAAGTTATAAATAAGTGTGCTGCCATAGCTGCATATTACAGTAAGTCTAAATATTCATCTAATGTACCTGTTGATTATACTTTGAAGAAAAATGTAAAAAAAATGCCTAAAGCAAAGCCTGGCATGGTTATTTATACTAATTATAAAACTGTTAATGTAATACCTACTAAAATATAATATCGGAGATGAGGAAAATTCATTCCTCACCTCCTTCTTTTTTCTTGGGGTAACAGCTTTATGTTACCCCAAGTCGACGATCGCCCTGACCTTTACAAGGCGATCGTTGACTGCGATCACCAGCAATTGCCGTACTGTTGCTGGTGATCGCATTGCCCTAATCACTGCACAGAGCAGATCTGCTCTGTGCAACGATTCCTCTCTGCTCTCCCCGGATACGGAGAGAGTCAAAAAGTTTTCCTCCTGGAGAGCAACAAACTCTCCAGGTTTGACCAGTCGCCAAAGCTGGTCAAATATTTTAACTTTTTCGCTTTGAGGCATATTGCCTCCTTTCTAAGGATTAACTGCGCGAAATACAAGTTAATCCTTTGCCCGTTAAGGGACTTTTTGTTGGATTCTTATTATACATCATTTTCTTATTTATGTCAAGTGTTCATTACTTTATACTCTATTTCTTCCATATGTGGGAACATTTCTTTTACTCTTTTAAATGTAAGCATTGCATGGGCAGGTTGCGGATTTTTTTCTGCTTTGCTCAATAGTTTTTGTGTGTAGCAGTTTTCAGCTGTTTTAAATATTAGGTATCTGTTACGTACATAAGTATAGTAAATTTGATATCCATTTTCTAGGTTTTCGTAAAATTCTTTAAATGTATATTTACCTTCCATATCTCTTCTCATTTCCTTTTTATTTAATCATTTTATTAAATTCTTCTTCTGTTAGAATTGTTATTCCAAGCTCTTTTGCTTTTTTTAACTTACTTCCTGCATCTTCCCCTGCTAAAACATAATCTGTTTTTTTAGAGACACTGCTTGAAGTTTTTCCACCAAACTTTTCTATTACTTCGCTTGCCTCTTCTCTAGAAAATTTTTCTAAGGCACCTGTCAAAACAAAAATTTTTCCATCAAACCTATTATCTGTGCCATGTTCCTGTTTCAGCTGCATATTTACTCCTGCTTGTTTTAGTCTATTTATTAAGTCTATACTTTGTTCTTGTTTAAAAAAATTATATATACTCTCTGCTGTTATTAACCCAACATCTTGTTTCTGTTTTAGTTCTTCTAGTTCAGCATCTATTAAATTATCCATTGTCGTATATTCTTTAGCCAAGCTTTTTGCAAGCTTTACTCCTACATGTCTAATACCTAAAGAAGTTATTACTCTATATAAATCTCTTGTTTTGCTTTCTTCTATTGAATCTATCAAATTTTGTGCAAATTTCTTTCCATCTTTTTTTAATGATTTCAAATCTTCTAACGTTAGTTTATATAAATCAGCAATATTTTCTATTAACTTTCTACTTATTAATTCATCTATTACCGCATCTCCTAAACCTTTTATATCCATTGCATCTTTTGATGCAAAATGTAATATTCCTCTGTACAATTTTGCAGGGCATTCAACACCTATACAGCGTATAACTGCTTCTCCTTCTTCTCTTACAGCATTTGCACCACATACAGGGCAAGTCTTAGGCATTTCAAATTGTTTTTCTTCTCCTGTTCTTCTACTTTTTACCACTTCTACAATTTCTGGTATAACATCCCCTGCTTTTTGAATTATTACAGTATCTCCTATTCTTATATCTTTCTCTTTTATAAAGTCCTCGTTGTGTAATGTAGTTTTAGAAATATTTGAGCCAGCTACATTTACTGTGTCTAAAATTGCCATTGGCGTTATTGCACCTGTTCTGCCAACCTGGCATATTATATCTTTAACTCTTGTTTCTTTTTTTTCTGGCGGATATTTATACGCTACTGCCCACTTTGGTGTTTTATATGTTGTTCCTATTTTTTCCCTTAATTCTAAATTATTTACTTTAACAACTGCTCCATCTATTCCAAAGGTCAAACTTTCTCTGTCCTTACCTATTTTTTCTATAGCCTTAATTACTTCATTTATATTTTTGCATAATATTTTTACTGGGTTTACATTAAATCCTATTTTTTCAAGATATTCTAGTCCTTGATAATGTGTAGTTATAGTTTTATCTTCCGTCTCTTGAATATTAAAAATATATATGTCTAAAGGTCTTTGCGCAGTTATTTTGCTATCCAACTGTCTAAGTGAACCAGCAGCCGCATTTCTTGCATTTGCAAATCTTTCTTCCTCGTCTGCCATTCTTGCTTCATTTAACTCATCAAATTCCTTTTTTCCTATAAAAATTTCTCCACGCACAATTATATTTATAGGTTCTTTTAATTTATGTGGTATACTTCTTACTGTTTTCAAATTATCTGTAACATCTTCGCCTACAAGACCATTTCCTCTTGTTGCTCCTTGTACAAAAATTCCATTTTTATATTCTAGTGCAGTAGATAATCCATCAATTTTTGTTTCTACAACATATTCCAATGGTAAATTATATTCTTCTGCCAACTTTTGCATTCTTGTATCAAATTCTCTGACTTCTTCAAAAGAAAAAACATCTTGTAAACTTTGAAGTGGAACTTTATGTGTTACTTTTTTAAACCCTTTTTTTATAGGACTTGTCCCAACTTTTTGTGTTGGAGAATCAGTAGTTATAAGCTGTGGATATTCCGCTTCAATTTGTTTTAATTCTTTCATTAATGTATCAAAATCAAAATCGCTTATAACCTGTTCATCTTCGTAATATTTTATAGTATAATATTCAATTTTAGGCTTTAATTCATTAATCCTTTCTTTTGCTTCTTGTAATGTCATTTCAATAAATCCTTTCCATTTTTAATATAGTCCCAACCTGAAAAGATTGTAGCTATAACACATATAATCATCATTAATGTTACTATTAAATTTATTGCGAAATTGTATCCTGTTAAAGAATTCGTAAATATTGCTCCAAATGGATTAGTATCAATAAATGCCAATATAATTGCAATCATTTGTGTAACCGTTTTTAATTTTCCCCATATACTTGCTGCAACAACTTCCCCCTTTTTTTCTACCGCAATCAATCTATATCCAGACACTATAAATTCTCTCATTATTATTATTGCTGGTATCCAAGAAGGTATTTTAGAATGTTCAACTAATATTATCATTGAAACAATTACCAATATTTTGTCTGCTATTGGGTCTAAAAATTTTCCAAATGTTGTTATTTGGTTTGTTGATCGTGCTATGTAACCATCTAATTTATCTGTAATAGATGCTATGATAAAAATTATATCTATTATGAACATATTAATAGGTATTCCTAATATTGTTCCTTGCATATTTATAAGTGAAATTATTAATATTACAAATACCAAAATAACTCTAAATACTGTTAACTTATTGGGTAAATTCATCTATATCTCTCCTCTTTGTTTTTTTCTATTATATATAAATTCTAAAAAAAAATAAATAGTATTTACGATTTTTTATAACATTTTTATTTTTACTATTTCTATAATATCCAAGATGTATTCACTTATTACAGGAAGATTTAGAGCAACTATTTTTTGTAAGACTACTAATAATATAGCTGTTAATATAGTAAAACCTATTCCTGTACCAATGCCTTTGATAATTCCAGACCAAAAATTTCTAAAGAAAAACTTTTTCCTGTTACCTAAAAGTTCTATTAATTCTAATATATTATTTTGAGATAATGTATAATTTATTTTATCTAATCTTTTTATTAATTCCTTTTCCTCTTTTTTCTTTTCAAACATAAAATCCACCCATTATTAGAGTGGATTTTTTTTGCTTTTTTATTCAATTTTACTAATTAAATTTATTCTTTATTATTTTTTACTAATAAATCTAATTTTTTTATTAGTTCTTGTAATTTTTTCATATCTTTTCCAATCATTTCCCAATCATTACTATTATTAGATTTTTCTAAATTTTCATTTGCCTTTATTATTGCTTTTATTGTTTCTTCTATAGTTTCTGTACTTTCTATTTCTATGTCAAAAGCTGATTGAGATAACAAATTATTTATTGCCTCTTCTATATTATTTCCTATAGCAAATTTATTTCCTGATGCAACAACTACTTTTTTTAATAATGGTAAAGAATTGTCTTCATTGGTATATTGCTGATAAATTGATTGCACATATAATAATGTATTTTCAATTGGAACAACTATAGTATTTTTTGTTATTTTTGTCCCTGTAACCTTAAGTTTTTCTATTTCTCTATATATGTTTTCATCTTGTTCTGTTAATGAATTTAATTGCATTGTTCCTATTGCATTACTATCTGAAGCATATTTGTATATCGTTAATTTTGGTGTTCCATTTTCATATGTTCCTACTGTATATGATATTATATTCTGTTTTTTATATGGTGTATATGGAATTACTAAACCTAGCTGTGCATTTTCCGAATCAATAGTCTTTACCATTGTATAATATGGCTCTATTTCCGTTCCCGTCTTTGAAGTTGTCTTTCCTGTAACATTTGTTGCTATTTGCCATATATCATCTCCTCTATATAAAACATCAGGCTGTATATTATGATATCTCGTGATTATATTTGCTTGAATTTTATACAAAAATTTTGGATATATAAATTGATTCTTTATATCTTCTTCAATTTGTTCATCTTTGTCTACAAATAAACTTGGATATATATTTCTATATGACATTATTATAGGATCTGCTCTATCTGTAATATAAAACTTTGTTGTTCCATCATATGCATCTATTAAAACCTTAACAGAATTTCTTATATAATTTATATCTAGCTTTGTTAATAAATCTGTTTGAATTGTAGACATTTGAGAATATGGATATTCACTAGAAGTAGTATATGCATCTATTACCCAAACCAATTTTCCTTCTTTATTTACTACCAAATATGGTTCTTCGTCATATAATAAGTATGGCATTAACGTTTTAGCTCTTTTTATAACATTTCTGTTTGTTAATATTTTGCTCTCTTTTGTTGTATTTGTTGAAAGAGCTAATCCAATATTTCCCTCTTTTATTCCTAATATAAATCTATCAATAAAATTAAGTTGAAGTCCTGCATTTCCATCGTAAGTTTTTTTTGCATTTTCAGCCGTATTAGAATTTAACTTTGGATAATCAAATTCTTCTCCATTTTTATTGTTCGTTACTACTGGTTCATTTGTCTGTAATCCGTAGTAAATTCTTGGTTCTGTTATCTTTATTACTTCATTGCTTTCAAAATCTTTTTGAAGATTTATTATTTCCCCTTCTTCATTGATTTTATTAGCTGCTGTAACTATTATCCCATATCCATGTGTATACTCATACATTTTATCGTTGTATGTACCAATGTTTTCTGATATTTCTCTAGGTGTTATATATGCTAATGATAATTTACCATTTAAATTAACTTTTGCAATATTACTGTTCCTATATGAATAATATCCTTTTGCTGTTTGTAACATATTTAAGTTCTTTAATACATTTTCCTTACTTGTTATTGTAATATTATTAATTACTTCTTGATTTTCTTCTTTTATTTTTGCACTTAATGTTTCATTATTAGCTATTGTTTTTTCTTCTATTTCTATGCCATAAGCCTTTTTGGTAAATTCTATATTCTTACTTATATAGTATTTTTCTTTGTCTAGCTCATTTGATTTTACAAGAAAAGTTTGGGTTATTATTAATACTATTAGTAATCCTATTAAATATACTGGAACTGCTGTTATACTTTTTATTACATTTTTAACTTTTCCCTTTTTGAAGAATATAACTGCCAAAATTATTGAAATTACCATTACTACTGTTAATACTTTGTATCCCCAAAGTTTTATTGTTACATCTGTAAAACCAGATCCATATATTGAATATGCTGTTTCTCCTTTTAATGTTAAAAATTTATTTGTTCCCATATCTTGTATTCCTACATATGTTAGGATTGATAATAATATAACTATTACAATAGTGTGAAAAACCAATTGTTTTGTAAAATGGTTATTCTTCAATATTTCTCTATTTATTCCATCAAAAAACTTATTAAATGAAATTATGTAATACAATATGGTATATATTGTTAACCCTACTATGAGAAGCATTATATATATAAGCATAAATTCTATAAATGGTTTTTTAAACATGAAGTAACTGATATCATATCCAAATATCGGGTCCTCAATTTCAAAAGATGCACTATTAAAACATAGCATTATTTTTTTTAGCATTATATTTGTTGTAAAAGTACTTATTATTATTGAGCTTATAACTGCAATGGATTTATTTATTAACTTCGGCATTGGCTTTTTATCATCATCAAAAAAAGCTTTTAATCCTTTTTTTATTTTTAAATTTGTAAAATATATTAATAGAAATAATATTATAAAGTTTGCACTAAAGGCTATAGCCGTATATTTTATATTTTTCCAAAATATTTCTACATATTCTTCCCCTATTTCTAGTACTTCCAGATATTTACCTCTAAATAATACATAGCCAATTAAAATTGCCAATAGTATAAATGCTAGTACAATTATAATTCTTTTGTTATCCTTTTTGGTTGTTATTTTTGTCATTTTAATCTCATTCCTTTCTAAGCTTATCTTCTATTGCTTATTTGGCTATATTAATGCATTTACAAAATCGTTGCTGTTAAATATTTCCATATCATCTATTTGCTCGCCAATTCCAATAAATTTTACCGGCACCTTGTTTTCAGCAACAATTCCTATAACCACTCCGCCTTTAGCTGTTCCATCTAATTTTGTAAGTACTAGTCCTGTTATATTTACTGTCTCTTTAAATGCTGTTACTTGTGATATTGCATTTTGCCCTGTTGTAGCATCTAAAACCATTAAAACTTCCTTAGAAGCTTCTGGTAATTCCTTGTCTATTACTTTTTTTATTTTTACAAGCTCGTCCATTAAATATTTCTTGTTGTGCAATCTTCCTGCTGTATCACATATTAAGACATCTGCTTGTTTCTCTTTTGCTATCTTTACAGCATCGTAAACAACTGCTGCTGGATCTGTTCCCTCTTCTCTTTTTACTATGTCACATCCTGCTCTATTGGCCCATATTTCAAGTTGCTCTACTGCTGCTGCTCTAAAGGTATCTGCTGCTGCAACAACTACCTTTTTGTCATCCTGCTTTAGTCTGTTAGCTATTTTCCCTATAGAAGTAGTTTTGCCAACACCATTTACGCCTACTACTAATATCACAGATGGAGTTGTTTCTAACTTTAAAGTATTGTCCACTTCTTCTAATACATTTTTAATTTCATCTCTTAGAGCTTGCTTTACAGCTTGCTCGTCTTCTATCTTTTCTTTTTTTATTTTATTTCTCAAATTTGTTATAATTTTGTTAGAAGTTTCTACTCCAACATCAGACATTATCAATGCCTCTTCTAATTCATCTAAAAGTTCCTCATCTACTTTTCTAAAATTGCTAAATACATTATTTAGTTTTTCATCAATTGAACTTTTAGTTTTACTTAACCCTTGTTTTAATTTATCAAAAAAACCCATATTTCCTCCATAATTTCATATTATTTTATCAATAGTTAGTATAGCACATTTCCTATGATATATCAATAACAAAGCTCAAACAATTAAAGGACCTTTTTAATATAAAAAAAGATTTTGACAATAGAATTATAAAAATAATATAAATCCCATAAACACCACCTCTTGTACAGGTATAGGACAAGTATGTTCATCGGTATATACGAAGTAGCACCAAAAAAAATCAATCTTTTTAGATTGATTTAATCATTAGCGTTACATTTGTGCAACGATTTTACTTAATGGAGCGAATCACATACAACTTACTAACTAAGTTCTCTTTCTAAAAACATTATATACAAAATTCACGTATTCGATATAATTTTTAATTTTTTGACAATTACATCAATTTATGGTATAATTAAATTGTATTAAGTAGTAATTTTATTTAAGGAGGAATTATATTATGAAGGGTTTTATGAATGCAAATTATGCTAGTAAAAGTAAATTAGATGAATTAACAGGAATGGAGGTAAAATATCCTGTTGATCCTAGAGAAGAAAATGCAATGATGGAAAGAGCAGGATTTACAATCGATAGAGAAAATGCGATTTATGTAAGGGAAGGATTTGGAGCATTTTATAGTAATGTTAATGAAAAGATACAAAGTATCGATGATTTAAGAAGTTATACAGACAAACTTTTGAGAACAAATCCGTATTCTGAAATTGTTAGACTTATTGATGAAGAAGGATATGAATTTGTCTTAGGCCCTGGATCACCTAATGGTTTAGGACTTCCTGGATTATATTGTAAAAATTATAAAAAAATTATTGAAAAAGAAAAGGCGGCTAAGAAAGCAGCTAAAAAAGAACAAGGTGAAAGATAAATAAATAAAATAATAACATCTAAATTTTAGGTGTTATTATTTTTACTTGCAAAAGCATAAATTTTATGTTAAAGTAATTATTAATAAATCGAATTATATAAGAGCGCTTGAAACAAAGTATGTCACTTTTTCGCATACTATTTTTTACCTTTCACATCAAATCTTTTAGATTTTTCTATTAAAAATGATTCTTCAAGATATTTTAAACATGATGCTATTGTTTTGTTAGTAATATTTTTATTTCCTTATTCCAAAAAAGTGTCCAGTTCCATTTTTTATAAACTTTATTAAAAGTCTTTGAAAAAAATATACTAATTGCTATATAATATTTTCATGAATTTCAATGAAAGTATATAAAGTTTTCAAATTAAATGATATAATTTGTTTAAAATTACAAATAACTTATTTTAAGGATGTGGTTATATATGTTAGATATTAATTTTAATCAAATAATTGAAATGATTTAAAAGCGAAAAAATAATGCTTACAGAAAAGTAAATGAGGAAATGATTTTATATTAGAAGTTGGTAAAGATTTTACTTTTATAGGAGACAAATACAGAGTTCAATAAAGAAATCATAATTTCTTTATTGACTTATTATTCTATAACAGAGAATTATCTTGTTTGGTAGCATTTGAATTAAAGTTAGGAGAATTTAAAGCAGAATATTTAGGAAAAATGAATTTATATTTAGAAGCCCTAGATAGAGATGTGAAAAAAGAACAAGAGAATCCAAGTGTTGGTATTATACTTTGTAGTTCTAAAGATGAAGATGTTGTTGAATATTCAATTAGTAAAAATATGTCTCAAACTATGATTTCTGAATATAAGTTAAAATTAATTGATAAAAAATTATTAGAAACAAAACTTAAAGAAATGAAAAATTTGATAGATAATACTAATGAATAATTATGTATAGAGAAAATGACATTAGTGAAATCTAGAAAATATAAAAAGAAGGATGAAAAATTTTTTAGGAATACGATGAAATGAGAAAACCAATTATTGGAATAATAGGGAAAGTTCAACCACAATATGAAGAAGATATTTGGCACAGGATTGATGAGGTTGATAAAATAAGATATTTAATTGTGAGAAATGGTGGAACAGCGATAATGCTGTTACCAACAGAAGAAACTTTAAAATTTAGTGATAATGATATTAAAGACAACACAATTTTAAGCACTGAAGAAAAAAATGAATTATACAGACAGATAGATTTATGTGATGGATTTATATTACAAGGTGGCTTATGTAGTGCAAATCATGAAATAGAAATGGCAAAAAGAATTATTAAATTAGAGATAAACCACTTATTGGAATTTGTGCGTGATTTAATAATATTTTAAGAGCATTAGGCACAGATGTAATTGAAGACAAAACAAAAAGTCACGATATATATGACAAAAATTACAGGAATGAAATATCTGTAATTAAAGGAACAAAATTATACGATTTAATAAATAAAAAAGAATACCGTGTAAATAGTATTCATAGCATAATAGCACCTAAAGGAAATGTTGAAAAGTATGCCAAAATATCAGCTGTATCATATAATGATTTAGTAGAATGTTTTGAATTAGATAATAAAAAATTTATAATGGGAATAAAATGGCATCCAGAATTAATGCTAGAAGATGAATTTCCAAATAAATTGTTTAATGAGTTCATTTCAAAATGCAATAATGAACACATTTAACTTTATCCGAATAATACTTTAGGCATGCAATACATTATCTATTTTCCTAGTTTAAAATTGTATTCTAAACATTAAGGGTATGGGCATTCCCATAATAGAATTTATGCGAGAGTACAAATTCAGTGCTGGCTAGACATATATTTTATTCCCGTATTCAAGAAAATAAAAACTTACGAACTTTTCAGTCCGTAAGTTGATTTCAAATGGAGCAGTAACTTTACTTATATTCGAAAAAATATACTCCCAAGATTGATTAAATCAACTGGATAAATTATATCACTTGATAAAATAAAATCAATATGTTATAAGAAATTATTTTAAAATCAATTAAAATTTATTATTTGTATGATATAATATTTATTGAAAATTTACTTGATAAAAATACGAGGAGGTATTAATAATGAAGAAGGAAAAATTTAAGATATTAAGTTTATTTGCAGGTGCAGGTGGTTTGGATCTTGGATTTGAAAAGGCAGGTTTTGAAATAGTTTATGCTAACGAATATGATAAATCAATATGGGAAACATATGAAAAAAATCATAAAACCCCTTTGGATCATAGAGATATAAGAAAAATTGATCCAAACGAATTGCCAGAGTGTGATGGAATAATTGGAGGTCCTCCGTGTCAAAGCTGGAGTGAGGCTGGTTCTCTGAAGGGAATTGATGATTCAAGAGGAAAATTATTTTTTGACTTTATCAGAATTTTAAAAGCCAAAAAACCTAAGTTTTTTGTAGCAGAAAATGTTTCAGGAATGTTATCTAAAAGGCATCAAGAAGCAGTTAATAATTTTATTGAATTATTTGAAAAAGCTGGATATGAAATGCATATAAAACTATTAAATGCAAATGATTATAATGTTCCACAGGATAGACTAAGGGTTTTTTATATTGGATTTAGAAAAGATTTAAAAATAAATTTTAAATTTCCAACACCATTTGAATATAAACCAACTTTAAAAGATGCAATATATGATTTAAAGGATTCTGCTATTCCAGCAACGGAAAAGAATAAAACAAATGGTAAAAATTGCAAAATCCCTAATCATGAATATATGACAGGTTCCTTTTCAACAATATATATGTCTAGAAATCGTGTTAGAGAATGGGATGAGCCATCTTTTACAATACAAGCTGGAGGAAGACATGCACCAATTCATCCACAAGCGCCTAAAATGATTCAAGTAGAAAAAAATAAAAGAATTTTTGAACCTGGAAAAGAGGATTTATATAGAAGATTATCTGTAAGGGAATGTGCAAGAATTCAAACATTTCCAGATAATTTTACCTTTTATTATAATGATATTGCAACTGCATATAAGATGATTGGAAATGCTGTTCCAGTTAATTTAGCAAGAGCGGTAGCAGAACAAATAAAAAGTAGTTTGGAGGGTTTAGATAATGAAGAGTAATATATTAAGAGCTATGAGTAATATAACAAAATATGGTTCTAATGAGTTATTGAGATTTTATGTAAGTAATAATCGAGCTAATAATATGGGTGATGCACTAGAAATATTTGTCAAAGATGTTTTTTGCAATTCATTCAGTTTTACAGATGAAGAAGCTTTAGGAAAATATAGTGAAACTTTTTCATATCTAGGAAATGCAAGCAATCCACCTGATATTATCATTAGAGGTGGAGATGCAATAGAAGTTAAAAAAATTGAAGGATTTAGTTCCCTTGCCTTAAATAGTTCATATCCAAAGCAAAAACTATATAATGACTCTACAATGATTACAAATGCTTGTAAACATTGTGAAGATGATATAGGTGGATGGGAGAAAAAGGATTTAATATATTTTGTTGGAAATGTTCATAAAAATAAGTTGAAATGTTTAACAATCGTATATGGTGATTGTTATTCTGCAAGTGATGAGATATATTCAAGAATTAAGAATAAAATTAAAAATGGTGTTGAAGAAATAAATGGTATCGAATTTATACATACAAATGAATTGGGAAAGCTAAAAAAAGTTGATCCTCTTGGTATAACAGATTTAAGAATAAGAGGTATGTGGAATATTGAAAATCCAAAAAAAGTATTTAACTATGTTATAGATAAACATTATAACGAAAATAATAAAATGAATGTATTTTTAATATTAAAAAAGGAAAAGTATTATTCCTTTGATGAAGAAGATAGAAATTCAATAGAAGAAAATCCTTTCTTGAAAGTAGAAGATATAAGAATTAAAAATCCAGATAATCCGGCTAATTTAATAGAAGCAAAATTAATTTATTATATTTTATAGGTGTTTAAATGAATATTGATGATTTTAATGGATTTTTAAAATACAAAGATGAGTTTTTTCCGTTTTCATTTTCAAAAAATGAAATTACGATTCATCCGTATTCTATTGAAAAAAAGATTGAATTATTAAATGAATGGTTTCACAATAATTCTATACCTAAAAATAAATGGCTAAACAAAATAATTATTGATGGTGTAACTGATAAAAATAAAGGAGTAAAATTTTTTGTCACAGATAATCCTTCTTATTTCAATGGATATTATAAATTTAAAATTGATTATATGTACATTTATAGAATTAATAGTGAAACGAATGAATTTTATCCGATTGATGGTATTAGATTTAAAGGACCTGAAATTAATTATTTTTATAATGTTTCTGATTATGTTAAAACTGATTTTGAAATAAATAGTAATAATACATTTGAGAGATTTGCATTAGAGTTAAGTAATAAAAAAGATAAGAAGTTTGGAAAATTTAGATGGCATAATTATTCTGTTTCTGTTAATGGAAGTTTTTCTTGGAAAAAAGATAATGACATTTATGGACCATTAGAAATTAATTCACTACTTGTATTGGAATTTTCTCGCCCTTGTACAGATTTGAAAAAAATAATAGAATTAATTCAGATTCAAAAAATAGTTATGTATTTTACTTGTTATAGAAAAAATATCAATTTCATAGAAATTGATACATATGCATATTGTGAGAATAAATTAAGAGATAAAATTGGTAATTTTTATATTCTTAACGATGACCTAAGCAATACCGGTGAAGAAAGAAATATATTAAAACGAATAATAACACTAAATGATACGCAAGATAATTATAGTAAATTATATAAATTAATCAGTTCAAATAAATTGTATACTACTCACATATGTAATAATTCATATGATAGACATTTATATACTCCTTCAAGAATTTTGTCAATTATAATTGCCTTTGAGCACTTATTTAAAACAATTTATCCTGATGTTAAAATTCAAAGTAAAGAATTTGATGCTGTAAAAAAAGATGTAATTGATTATATAGATGCTAAAATACCTGTTTCAACAGGAAAATTAAAAAAGAAATATAAAAATATGAAAAATAGTGTTGATAAATTAGATATAAGTTATGGTGATTGCTTGAAATATGCTTTAAAAGATAATTTTAATGTACTAAGAGAGTTTATTCAAAAAAGATATAAAGTAAAGAATTCTCGTTCTGTAATTAATGGTTGCTCCAATAGAGTAAACTTTATAAGAAATCAAATGGCTCATGGAAAATTAGATTTAAAGTATAAACCTATAAATTCTAATGATATTTACATAATTGAGTTATTATTATATTCTATGGTATTAAAAAAAATAGGATTAAAAGATGATATAATAAATTTGAAAATAAAATGCTTATTCAATATTAGTTAATACAAAGACAACTCTAAGTCACAGTGACCTAGAATTGTCTTTTTCTTTTTGTATGTCTTTATCAAAATTATTAATATTATCTTGCATAGATTTTGCTCTTTCTTTTATATCTTTACAATATTTGTCATACTTACGAAGTTCTTTAATTTTAGGTTGAATATCATTTATTTCAGCAAGTATTTTAGATTTATCTTCTTCATTTTTAACTTTATGATATTGTTTCCAAAGTTTTTCTCTTTTATCCATAAGATTTTTATATTCATCATAATTGATTTTAGAAAAATTATTTAAGTCTTCTTCTGTTTCAATATTATTCTTTTTCATAAATACTATTTGATTTGAATATTCATCTAATTTTGTAATTTCTTTTCTAATTGAGTATGATAGATATTGTTTAGGATGATTCTTTGGAAATACACCTAATAAATAACAATAGTATAAGTATAAGCCATAAATACCTTTATGCGATTCATTAGTCTTTAAGTATTCTTCAAAAATTGATTTTTGAGGTATAGGCTTAAATACAATTTGTCTTGATAAATATAATCTTTTGCTAATACTATCTTTAGAATATTCTTTACCAAATGCCTTTTCTATTCTAACTTTATCCTCATTATCTTTATAAATAGTTATAATACCATTATGAGAATAAATTTTATAACCTAGTATTCTCATTCTATCAAAAACTTGTTTAAGTGTTACTGAATAACTAATAACATTATCTAAATCCTCTTTTAATATTCTATAATAATCACTTAATACTTTATTTTTGTAGGTGTTTTTATAGCCTATATCTTCATCTAAAGTTGATAATCCATATTCAGCACATAATGAGTCTGATATATGTCTTAACTTAGCTAGATTAGTCCTATTGTTGTTATACTTTTTACCATTTTTAAATGAAACAGAATTCACTATGAAATGATTATGAATATGATTAGTGTTTTGATGTGTTGCTACAACCACTTCAAAGTCCTTAAACATTTCTTCTGCAAACTTTACTCCAATCTCATGAGCAATATCAGAAGTAACTTCTCCTTCTTTAAAAGATTGATAACCATGAAACGCTAATATCCCATTTGCTTTTCCATATTCTTCTTTTGTAAAAAGCATATCTTCATAAGGATTTCTTTCAGAGCAGTTCATTGAACTAACATAACATACTTTTTCGTTTTTATAATTGTTTTCTGTATTCTCAATTTCAAGATAACTATATGAGCTTGTACCATAATCTTTATTGATGGTTTTTTCAGGATTAATGATATAATTTATTGACTGTTTTAAATTATTTTTAATACTCCAAATAGAAGTAGTCGCCATAATTAAGGTTTAGCCTTTCTATATAGTGGATTTTTGGGGTGGGAGTAAAAATCCGTTGCTTGCTTATAGAAAGAATCAATCATAGATTAACTCTTTTAAAATAATTTCTTCAGTCATATTTCTATAATTATTCATCAATTTAACCCATTCAATTTGATTATTATCTTTACTTTTTTCAGATAGTTTATCGTCATTTTCAATATAGTTACTCATTAAAATATTGTATCTTTTAGAGCATTCAATACTGACCGAAAGAAGATGATTTGTTAATTCATTTTTCATCAGTAATGACACATATAATCCTTTTTTATGATTTTTAATATAATCTAATCTTAAATATCCATATTTATTAATTTGTTTATAATTCTGTTTTTTAATTGTTAAATTTGGCAATAAATAGTCACCAATTTTTGTATATTCAATATTCATAATTTTATTATCTCCTTTCTAATTTTCTAATAATTTATTAGTTTTATAACTTACAATTCCGTATTTATCTTTAATATCTTCTCTTGATATTGGAAAATTATTTGAATTGTTAAGTGCTACAAATCTAATAATTTTTTCATCAATTTTAGGTTGATATTCTAATATTATTTCATTAGTTTCATCATCAATTTTTTCGTACATTTCATAAAAAGAAGTTTCAAAATATTCATTCATTTTATTTAAATATTTGTTTAATTCATCTTTTGACATTCGACTGCCTTTAATTATTTCTTCATTACTATTAATCATAACTGGAACAGCTACATCAAATATTCCAGCATCATAAAATCTTATTAATTCTTTAATAAATCCATTCCTAAAATTAATTTTTTCAAGAATTAAATTTCCTTTATCATCCTTTTTAATTTCAATAGTATCAATAAATTTAGAAATAAATTCTTGTTTTTCTGTCTTATCCATATCGTTCCATTTTGATTTTAATAATGAATTTAAAGTATCAAGCCTTATCATTTTTTCTCTTTCTAAATCTCTTTCAGCAAGTAATTCGTGAGGTGAGTAATTAAAAGTTTCTAAATTAATTAAATCTAGTTTTTTACCTTCTAAGTTGGTAAGTTTATCTTCAATTAGTTTATAATCTTCTTTAAAATCATCCATTTCTACAATACCTTTAATATATGCTTGTTTAATTCTGTCTCGTTGTTTTTCCAAGCTTCTAATTTCTTTATCAATAGAATTTGTATCAATTTTACTATTCTTATCTTCTAGAATAGGTAAGAAAAATTTTTTGACAGCCATATCATATTCTAATAAATTGTAAATAAAATTCTTCAGTAATTTTTCTACATGGCTCTCGTTAAAGTTAATATGACAATGCTCACAAGTATAATACATATATTTTCTTTTAGTACCACCAGAACCTTTACATTTCATTATCCTTCCACAATCTGGACATTTAAGCCTTTGGAAGAAAGTATAAATTCTATCTCTAATATAAGTTCTTTGATTTCTTTCCTTTTGTCTTTGACATTCTTCCCATTTGGCACGAGATATAATAGGTTCTACAACATTCATATAAACTATTGGTTCCAAATTTTCTTGTTTGCCAATTCGTTTATATTGTTCATAATCACCCATATAGATTTTATTATCTATAATCTTTTGAATAGTAGTATCTCTCCATTTCTTTTTAGGATAAATATCATTTTCTTTAAAGTAATTAGCAATTTGCTGAAAACTTTTACCTTCTAAATACATATCAAATATCTTTTCCACATAGGGACGAGTAGCATTATCAATAATCATTGTTTTATCATCAGCACTCTTATAACCAAATGGTCTTTGACCTGGAATATGTCCTGACTTAATTGCACCATTTAATCCAAATTTTGTTCTTTCTGATACAATTTCTATTTCTAACTGTGATAAAACTGTAAGCATTCTTACAAAGAATCTTCCATTAGCAGTAGAAGTATTAACATCGTCTCTATCACATAGTAGAAAGCAATTATATTGTTCTAAAACTGATATTAGTTCTTCCAAATCACGAACCGAACGGGTAATTCTATCTAGTTTATAAGCAACAATATAATTTATTTTTCCTTCTTTCATATCTTGTAGCATTGCTTGAAATTGGGGTCTATGTTCCATATCCTTAGCGGATATTCCAGCGTCTTTATAGACCTTATAAACTTCTAAATCTTTAAAATTACATAATTGAAGCAATTTTTCTTCCTGTTCTCCTAAACTAAATCCTTCTCTTGCTTGATCTTCAGTTGATACACGAATATAAACTCCTGCTGTTTTCCTTTCATTATCCATAATTATCATTCTCCTTTCTTTTTTAGGGTAGTGAAAGGCACCAAAAAAGGTGTCACATAACAAGGACACCTCTAGATTTTATTGATTATTTGTACGACAAAAATAACCAATATTATGGGAGTATCTAAACTCTCAAATCAATTTAATGCCTTGCTATGTATTCTGACAATTCAGATAATGGAACTTTATTTTGTAAGTTTCCTAAATAAAAATATTTCTGTTCATTAAAGAACAAGTATAACTGGTTATTAATTATAACCTTATGAGGTTCAACATACGCTAGATTAGTATGTTCAACAATTCTTAAGCAGCCTTCGTAGATTTTATATTTCTGCTTACTAAATTTGCAAGACCAATCGATTTTGGTTTTGAGTTCATCACTCATATTGATTTTCTTCTTAATTATTTTAATCATATCACATCACACCTTTCTTTGCAATAACGCACAAAAAAATCAACTATTACTAGTTGACTTAATCATTAACGTCACATTGGTGCGACGATTTTATCTTATGGAGCTACTGGGCAGAATCGAACTGCCGACCTACAGGTTACGAATCTGTTGCTCTACCAACTGAGCTACAGTAGCATGTATTTTAAGTATACTATAATCATTTTTTGTTTGCAATAGTACTGCATCATTAAATTTTAAATTATGGCAATATTACAGGGCTGTCCCCGATTGTTCAAATGGAACAATTGGGGACTGTCCCTAATTTGGCATCTTTAAAAATGTTTTCCTTTTTTCTTTTTTAAGTCATCGTTTGGGTCTTCATTTGTTTCTTCAAAATTATTATTTTCTATTTTCTCTTTTGTTTCATATTGGTCTAAATACTCGTTTTTGTTTTGTTCATATTCTCCATTATTTGTTGCTTTTTCTTCTTTATTTTTTTTGCCTGCATTTAATTTATCTCTTTTAATTATTAACAATAATATTATTAAGCTTATTATTCCTGCTATAATATAGAATATTTCTTTTGCTGATAGTTTAGGCAATATTCCTTGTTTTTCTGCTTGTTGTACTGGTTTGTTTACTGTTATCTGATATGTTGTTGTTTCATCTGTTTTAGTTGATTTCAATAATATTGTTATTACATTTTCTCCATCTTGTAAATTGCTATTTCCCAAAATTTCTATTGTAGTATTTTCGTCACTTGTTGTAGCATTTACTTTTAATTCATTTATTTCACTATTGCTTAGTGTAGCTGTATATGCAAATATGTCTGGTGAAAATGCTGGCTCTATGTTGATTCCTTCTATAGTTAGTGCTGATAATCTCAAACTTGATTGCACAGTTTTTTCTCTTGTAGCAGTTATTATATATGTTCTAGTTGTTCCATCTTCTGCTGTTACTAATATTTTAACTATATTATCTCCTTCTACTAATTTATCATTTCCAGAGATTTCAACTTTTGATTTGCTATCTTCTGCCTCTGCTATAATATCTAACTTTTCTATACTATTTGGAACTTTGATTGTATAGTCTGTAACATCTTTTTTAAATTCTGGTGTTAGTCCTTCTGGTTTTACTTCTAGTTTTGCTAAATTTTTGTTTGTTGATTTTTCTTCATTTTTAGGTTGTTCTTTCGGTTTTTGTTCTTCTGCTTTTGGCTGTGTTGTAGTTAAATATTCACTGTATATATACCCTGTTGAACCGTTAAATGATACCTTGCTCCAACTGTTATCGCCTTTTCCTATGCGCGTTACACTTTTGCCTGCTCCTAATGAACCTATTATTCCACTACTTGTTGACCAACTTTTTCTTACATTTACTTCCGTAGTTGCATAAACAGTTTCATTTACTGATGTGAATTTTGGTTCTGTTGGTGTAGTATTTCCACCTGCATTGCCACCTGTACTTCCTCCACCTGTTGTATTATTGTTCTGTTTTGCTTTTACGGTTACTGTTGCTGTTGCCGTTGAAGAGGCAATTGCATTACCTTCCGCATTTTCCATATCTTGTGATGCAAATACAACTTTGTATGTTGTGTCTTTAGTTACAGTTGGTGTTTTGAATTTGTATGTTGCTATTCCACTTGTAACATTTTCTGCCCTTGCAAATGCTACTAATGTTCCATTTACTGTACCACCTGTAACACTTTCAAATGTCAATCCGCCATTAGATGTAACATTTATTGCTCCATTTGCCACTGGTTCCTGACTATTAATTGTTATTGTTGCTGTTTCTCCTGAATAAACTGTTGGATCACTGGTTGTAATTCGCGCTTGCGAGCAAGTGCACCAACCAACTAAAATTAAAACACTTAGAATTAGAATAAATTCAATTTTTTTAATCATTTGTTATCTCTCCTTATATTGATATATTATTAAGTCCTACATATGCTCTTAAAATCAAAGTAGAATCTGCTGGTGTTATTTTCCCATCTTTATTTGTATCCGCCGCCAATTTTGCCTCATCTGATAATTTAGATATTCCAACATATTCTTTTAAAATTGCTGTAGAATCTGCTGGTGTTATTTTTCCATCACAGTTTGTGTCACCTTTTACTATTATTATATATTCTTTTTCTTCTATTATTACTTTATATCCTGTTCCTACATTACCCGTTTTTATCTCTTCATTACCCTTTTTAATTATTGTATTATTGTATTTTGTCTTAATGTTTTCCACTGTTGTTTTTGGCACACACATTAAATTTGTTCCATCTATCTTAAAGATGTCATTTGTATTTTCTGGCTCTTGAGGTTCTTGTGGTTTATCACTTTCTATAGGTTCAATATTTTGTTCTGAGCCACCTGCTCTTGCCACATAACCAATAATTCCATTTCCTGTAACAACTTTATCCCATGTATACCCATTTTTATTAGAAACTGCTTTTTGTGTTCTTGTTAATATTGTACCCTTTTCTACAATTGTTAGACATTTAGCGTCTATTCCTGGATTTTCTCTTATCTTAAGGCCATATTCACATACAACTTTTACTAATTCATTACCCGAGTCATCTGAACCTGAACTTACTATATTTAAATATTTTGAAGCTAAATATCCCTGCGTTCCATTGTTTAATTTTACTTTATACCAATTGTATCCATCTACACCATTGTATTGGCCTTTTTCAATTATTGTAAGTGCTTGTCCCTCTGTTAATGTAGTAATTACTGTTGTATTTGATGTTCCTGGCCCGTTTCTTAAATTTACATCTGTATTTGCAATTGCTCTTTCACTGCAATTAGTTATGTCACTAATTCGCTTTATATAAGTTGAATTAATATATCCCTTTGTTCCATTTGCTAATACTACTTTGTCCCATCTTATTCCATCATTTGTAGAAACTCCTATTTCTATTCTTAATATTTTTGCTCCTTTTTCTAGTGTTGCTATATTTGTTGCTGAACTTTTTGCTTCTTTTTTTATGTCGGCTTTTGAATTAAGTTCTACATTTTGTGTTACAATTGTTTGACTTCCTGGATATGGGCAATTCTGTTTTGGCATGTTCTCATATACTGGTATTAAAAAATTAAATGGTATCTCATTACTTGTATTTATAAATCCAAGCTTTTTGTAAGCACCTCTTACTTCTTCACCTTCAGTTTTTGCAGCTGATACATTTTGCATATATTGGTGATAATACAACTCTGTTTCATAATCATCTACAACATCAAATTTTTGTAAATATAATGTAGATTGTCCATATTGTATGTATTCTTTTGCAATAAATTTTGCTCCTCCATGTATTGCTTTTTCCGGTGAAGACCATCCATTATTTTTGGCATATTTTAATCCGTTAGCCATAATGTCACTTCCTGTAGCGCCAATATTAAAGAAGTTATAATATCCTCTGTATGTCGAATTATAATTACCTGAAACCATTGCAGTTCCTGTTGTTCCTTGCTCTTGCAATATCCTACTTGCTAAATGATATGGACTAACATTATATGTTTTACCTGCTTCCATTATAATCTGTGCATAAGATTTATTTATTGTAGCTTGTTTTCCATTTGTATCTATATAATTAATACTATTCCCCTGTAGATATTTACAATTTGCCAAAATACTATTTACACCTGAAATAGTGTGTAATTCTGCATTATATCCAAGTTCTTCAAATTGAAATATGTAATCTTCATAAAGGAAATTTCTAGGATCCATGTAATATGAAACTGCTACTTCTGAAGCGCCCTTCCATCTTCCCTCATCATATGTTTTTTTATTTGCCTCGCAGTATGCACAAAGCCATTCTCCTTTTCTATCTGCTGGGACTAAATTCCTGCTATGTGCTTCTGTTGTTTCATTTTTTATAACTTGATTCCAGTCAAGCCCTGTAAAAAATATTGTATATGTCCATGTTGGATGTTGCTTTTTTAAGTTGTTAATTAACTCCGTATATCCTGGATAATTTACAAGTTTATTGGTTTTGCTCTCTGGCTCTTTGTATTGAGCAGCATCAACCTTATGTGGTAAAATATTTATTATAAAAAATGATAATATTATCATTACTATTAACATACTAATTATTTTATACATTCTTCTCAATTATTACACCTCATTTGTTATTATTCGACAAATAAAGTATAACATTGTTATTTTTTTTAGTCAATTGATATAAAGAAAAAGTAATATAATTGTAACAAAAATTTATTTTTTCATTTTATTTACAATTCACTACTTGTTGCCTTAGATAGTTATTATTTCTTTAATTCACTTATATAATATTAATATATGCAAAATGAAAAAAATATGTTACAATATCAGCGGAGGTTTTTGTATGAATAAAATCGAATTATTATCTCCTGTTGGAGATTGGGATTGCTTATTAGCCGCAGTTCAAAATGGTGCGGATAGTGTGTATTTTGGTTCTACTCTGTTTAATGCTAGAGCTTCTGCAAATAATTTTGATGTTCCCACATTAAAAAAAGCTATACAATACTGTAAGTTAAGAAACGTAAGAACTTTTTTAACTTTAAATATTTTAATTAAAAACTCTGAATTTAATGATGCCATTAATTTAGCTCAAAAAGCTTATGAATTTGGCATTGATGCCTTAATTGTACAAGATCTTGGGCTTGCAAGATATTTAATTAAGAATTTTCCGGATATGCCTATTCATGGCAGTACTCAAATGTCAATACATAATTTAGAAGGTGTTTTAGAATTACAGGATTTGGGTTTTAAAAGGGTTGTTCTTGCGCGTGAATTACCATTAAATGAAATTCAATACATATGTAAAAATTCTAAAATAGAAATAGAAACTTTTATACATGGTGCTCTATGTATTTCTTATTCTGGTCAATGCTTGTTTTCCAGCATTATTGGTGGACGTTCTGGTAACAGGGGCAAATGTGCAGGTCCTTGTAGGTTGCCTTATGAACTTTTAAACCATAATAACGTTTCAAATAAAGAAACAACAATGGATAAAGGTTATCTATTAAGTCCAAAAGACTTATGTACCCTTGACTATTTACCTCAGTTAATTGATGCTGGTGTAAAATGCTTTAAAATTGAAGGAAGATTAAAAAGTCCAGAATATGTTGCAACTGTAACTAGAATATATCGTAAATATATAGATAAAATATTAAATAAAGAAGATTATATTGTTGAAGACTCTGATATGAAACAGCTGTTGCAAATATTTAATAGAGGTGGCTTTTCTAGTGGACATCTTTCAGATTCACCCAATAAAAACCTGATTTTCAAAGAAAGACCTAATAATATCGGCTTATTCCTTGGAAATATTAGCAAATTTAGCAGCAATAAAGGGCATATTACTTTAACATTAAATGAGGATTTGGCAATTGGAGATACTATTTATACAGAAAAAGAAGATTCTAAATATACTGTTTCAGAACTGATGCAGAAAACATTAAATCTTACACATGCTAAGGCTGGCACAAGAGTTACAATTGGTAGAATGAAAGGTAATATATCTGTTGGAGATAAAGTGTACAAATTAAATAGCAAAGAATTGCTAAATACTGCTAGACTTTCTTATACAAATTGTGAAAATAAAAAAATAAATATTAATGCAAACGTTATAGTGAAAAAAGGAATTCCTATAAGCATATCTGTTAACTATAACAATTCTGTTATATCTGTTTCTTCAGATGTTGTTCCTATTCCTGCAATTAACTCCCCTATAACTTCTGAAAGAATTATAAAGCAGATTTGTAAAACTTCAAATACGCCATTTAATTTTAAAACAGTAAATGTTCAACTTGATGATGGATTGTTCATTCCTAATATAAGTGTTTTAAATGAACTAAGACGCAATTTGTTATTAAAACTACAAGAGCATATATTGGCTGAAAGTGCAAGGACATCTAACTTTGAATTAAATAATATTACTTTGCCATATGATATTCTAAAATCCGAAAAGAATAATAATAAAAAAATATCAATCTTACTAAGAAATATTAATTCTGACACGGATTACTCTATTTTAGATTTTAAAAATATAAGTAGCTTATATATTCCTTTAAAATGTTTTGTAAATAAAAAATTGGAAAAAACATTAGTATTTTTATCAGATAAAGTAAATACATATGTATACCTACCATCTGTAATAAAAAACAATTATAAAAATATTATAAAGAAATATTTGGAAGATATTATACAAAAATACAAAATTAAGGGATTTGTTATTTCTAACTTATCAAATTTGAAATTTTTAGAAGGTTATAAAAGCAATTTTGAGATAATAGGAAATTCATCTTTAAATATATTTAATAATTATTCTATAAAAGAATGTGCTGAATATGGAATAAATAAAGTAACTCTTTCAAGGGAATTAAGTAAAACAGAACTGGAAGATATTCTTAAATATAATCTTGATATAGATACTGAACTGATTGTTTATGGGACTTTACCTATAATGTCTTGCAATTACTGCTTTTTAGGAAAATCAAATATGTGCTATCCTGAATGTAAAAGACTTTGCTCTGACGACAACTCTTATTACTTAAAAGACAGATTAGGCTTTAAATTTAGAATAGTTTCAGATAACATTCAATCAATTACATCTATTTTTAATAGCAAAATTTTATCAATTTCTCCTAAGACATTTAATGTTTCGTCTGTTAGAATAGATATATTAGACGAAAATGTAACCACAATAAATAAGATAATTGAAACTGTAAAATCAGGAAAATCATTTGAAGGTAAAGAATACACTTCTGGAAGATTAGAAGAAGAAAAATAACTGGCAGGCGGAGGCTTTAGCACCTCCGTCTTTTTTCACAATTATTGTGAAGCCGTTAATTTAATTAATAAATCTATGTTATCGTCTTTTGCTGCTTTGTTTCTACGTATTGCTCCACATTTTTTACATCTAAATATTATTATATATCCTTTTTTTGAATCTGGCTCTACTCTTATTGGTTCTAATACTCCATGGCATGTTTCGGCTCTATCTCCCGGATTTATATCCACATGTTTTGAATGTAAACAATAATTGCAATGATTCCTGCACGAATAACCTAATGGTTCTATTTTTTTGCCACAATTTTCGCATATAAAATCTTCATCTATTTCAAAAAATTTTCTACCCATTTCTTTTTTTCCTCTTTACCAATATTTAATCTTCGTATATGCTTCCTCCAATAAACTCTCTTAGCAAAGAATTCTTTGGAACTAATTCATCTGGAATATCTTCAAAATAATTTAAAAGATTATATAAATTCTTAGCCTCTGAAAACTCCTTTGAAGCATTTGTTATTTCTTTTAATAAAGGATGTGCATGTTTTTTTAATACACACAATTCGTATATTAATGATGTGTTAAACATACTGTCGGCATCTTCTTGAAACGGATATATGTATTTTTCTTCTCCTTGATTAACAGAAAGCCATGTTTCCAATGTATGTAGGGCACTATAACTTCTAAATTGATAATCTCTTACTATTCTTCTTATAAGTCTCGTGTCAGTTGTAGATATTCTGTTAAAATAATCTATATTTAGTACTGTTAATGCACTTATATATATTTTATACTTTTGGTCTTTTGAAATTGCTTCTGTTAGCTTGTCATTTAAGCAGTGAATTCCTTCCATTACAAGTACTTCGTCCTGCGCTAATCTCATTTTCTCTCCATGGTATTCTTTATGACCTGTTTTAAAATTAAATGTTGGCACATCAATTTCTTCACCATTTAATAATTTTGTTAAATGTTCATTAAATAATTTTAAATCTATTGCCTCTATGCATTCAAAATCATATGTTCCATCAGAATGTTTTGGATTATCTTTTCTTTCTACAAAATAATTATCAACAGATATTGTAACTGGTTTTAATCCATTTAGTCTTAAATGTACTCCTAATCTTTTAGAGAAAGTAGTTTTTCCAGAAGAAGATGGTCCCGCTATCAGTATTGCTTTTACATCTTTTCTCTCTACTATTTTGTCTGCTAAATCGGATATTTTCTTCTCATGTAATGCTTCAGATAATGATATAATGTCTTGAGCTTTTCCCTCTGATATTGCTTTATTTAGTCTGTACACTGTATTAATTTTTAATGTTTTATATATATCTTCGTATTCGTCTAATGTGTTTAAAAGTTTCTTTGTTTCATTATACTTTTCTAAAACATTTGGAGTATATTTTGATGGATATCTTAATAAAAATCCATCATGATATTTTACAACTTCAAACTTATCTATAAATCCTGTTGATATAGGCATCACACCATAAAAATAGTTATAATATTCTTCACAAAAATATAGCGAAACTTCTTCTTTTTCTTTATTATCTAATTGTAATATTCCTCTTAGTGTTTTTTCTTTTTCGTAAAATTTGATTGCCTCTTCTTTGGTCATTTCCACTTTTTTAATTTCTATATTTTTATTTACAATTTCATGCATTTTTTCACTTATTCTTTTTATTAATTCTTCAGTTATTTCCATATTTTCTATTTCACACAACATTGAATTAGATAATTGATAATTTACTGTTAGTAAAGCTTGTGGATATAATTCATATAGAGCTTTAGCCATTATATATGTTACCCCTCTTATGTATACTCTTCTGCCATCTCTTGTTGTTGTATCAATTAACTCCACTTTGTCTTCTGGCTCTACCTCATAATTTAAACTTTTTACTTCATTATTGCATTTACAAGCAATTATATTACTATCTTGTAACTCTATTTCTTTCTTAAATATATCTATTACTTTTTGTTTACTTGTAATTTTTAACTTTTTTTCACTTTTATATACTATGTTCATATTTTTTTCTTCCTTTCATACATATATTTATATCATATTTCTATTATATTATCAATACATCGAGTTATGTCAAAGTAATACAATATGATAGCAAAAGGAGAGACATTTGCCTCTCCTCTAAACTAGTTTGCCATTTTATCCTTTATTTTAACTAAAGTATTTAATGCATCAATTGGAGTCAAACTATTTAGGTCTATTTTGTCTATTTCATGTGCTATTTCTGCTAATTTGTAATTATACATATCTAATTGACCTTCTGCAACCTTTTTATTTTCTTTTTCTTGTTCTTTACTTCCTAAAATGCTTTTTCTTTCCAAGGTTCGTAATATCTCATTAGATCTTTTAGTAACAGTTTGAGGTACCCCTGCTAATTTAGCTACATGCACGCCATAGCTTTCATCTGTTCCTCCTGCCACAATTTTTCTTAAAAAGATAATATCTTCTCCTTTTTCTTTTACAGCTATAGAATAATTTTTCACACCCTGTATTTTTTGCTCAAGCCCTATAAGTTCATGGTAATGGGTTGCAAATAGTGTTTTTGCCCCACACTTTTCTTTATCTGACATATATTCTGCAACCGCCCATGCAATTGATAGTCCATCATATGTAGAAGTTCCTCTTCCAATCTCATCTAGAATGACTAAGCTATTTTGTGTGGCTTCTTTAAGTATTGTTGCAACTTCCATCATTTCCACCATAAATGTACTTTGTCCCATGCTTAAATCATCTGATGCTCCTATTCTAGTAAAAATTTTATCAACTACTCCTAATCTTGCAAATGTTGCTGGAACAAAACTTCCACATTGCGCCATTAACGTTATTAACGCAACTTGCCTCATATATGTAGATTTTCCTGCCATATTTGGTCCTGTTATTATAGAAAATCTATTATCTTCTTTATCTAAATATGTATCATTGTCTACAAATTCTCCACTTGGAAGTATTTTTTCTATAACTGGATGTCTTCCACCTTTTATATCTATAATTCCACTATTGTCTACTATAGGCATGCAATAATTCATATCTTCTGCCACGATTGCAAATGAGTTTAAAACATCAAGTGTCGCAACTATGTCTGCTGTTCTTTGTATTCTTAGCAGTTGCTTTTCTATTATTTCTCTTATTTCGCAAAATGCATTATACTCCAGATTTATAACTTTTTCTTCTGCTCCCAGCAATTCATTTTCTAATTTCTTTAATTCCTCTGTAACATATCTTTCACCATTTGTTAGTGTTTGTTTTCTTATATATCTATCTGGCACCAATGAAATATTAGATTTCGTAACTTCTATATAGTATCCAAAAACTTTATTAAACCCAACTTTTAGTCCTTTTATTCCCGTTTTTTCCCTTTCGTTTGCTTCTAACTGAATAAGCCAGTTTTTTCCATCTGTTGTTGCCATTTTTAATTTATCTATTTCTTCATTATAACCTTTTTTTATTATTCCACCTTCTTTTACACTAATTGGCGGCTCTTCTACAATTGCAACATCTATTATATTATATATATCTTCTAATATATCTAATTCGTTATACAATTCCTTTAATAAAGTACTTTCCGTATTTGACATTATTTTTTTTAATTCTGGCAACTGTTTTACAGAATTTTTTAATGAAATTAGGTCTCTGGCATTTGCATTTCCATAAGAAATTTTGCCAACTAATCTTTCTATGTCATATACTTTTTTTAATAGATCTGCTATATCTCCTCTTAATATTGGGTTATCCTTTAATTCTTTTACTGAATTTAGTCTTTTATTTATTTTTTCAATATCCAATAATGGGTCATTTATCCATCTTCTTAACCTTCTTCCTCCCATTGATGTAGAGGTTTTGTCCAACACCCATAATAATGTACCTTTTTTTGACTTATCTCTTAATTTTTCTGTTAATTCTAAATTTCTTCTGGCATTTATGTCCAAACACATATATTTTGTATTGTTATACAAAATTATCTTATTTATGTGGTCTAAATTAGTTTTTTGAGTTTCTAAAATATATGTAAGTAATCCGTTTATTGCACATATACAAAGCGTCTTATCATTTATTTCTATTTTATTTTCACTTTCATCAACTACATTATATTTAGATGTCAATTCTTCCACATTATTAGAGAATTTATTGTCTTCTTGCTTGGATATATATATTTGAAACCTTTCTCTTATTTTTGCAATTTCCTCCGTAGTATCATACATTAAATTATTTACTACTATTTCTGCTGGTGAATATCTAGAGATTTCATCTAACGCTGCAGAGAAATTATTTGTTTCTTTTATTTGAGTTGCTCTAAAATCTCCTGTTGAAACATCACATACCGCAATCCCAAAATAAATTCCGCTCTTATATACTGACATTATATAATTATTTTTCTTTTCATCCAATAAATTACTTTCTATTACTGTTCCTGGTGTTACAACTCTTATTACTTCTCTTTTAACTATTCCCTTGGCTTGTTTTGGATCTTCCATTTGTTCACAAATAGCAACTTTGTAACCTTTACTTATTAAGCGTGCTATATAATTTTCCGCTGCATGAAATGGTACCCCACACATTGGTGCTCTTTCTTCTTGTCCACATTCTTTTCCAGTAAGAGTCAGTTCTAATTCTCTGGAAGCCAAAATTGCATCATCAAAAAACATCTCATAAAAGTCACCCAATCTATAAAATAAAATACTATCTTTATAATCTTTTTTTGTATCCAAATAATGCTGCATCATTGGTGAATATTCTGCCATAGTTAATTTTCTTCCTTCCCTTTTATTAATTATCTCTTTATATTATTTCTCCTTTTAAATACCACATATGTTCAGAAACTATTTTTAAGTCAATAACCTTTCCTATCAAATTGTCTTCTCCCTCAAAAATTACAACTTTATTCGAATCTGTTCTACCTGTTAGCATATTATCATTGTTTTTGCTTTTACCTTCTACTAGCACTTTTTGTTTAGTATCAATATATTGTTTATTTTTATTTGCAATCTGCTGTTCAACTAACATTTTTAATTTATTAAATCTTATATGTTTTTGTTCTTCTGGAACCTGATTCTCCATTTTGTCTGCTGGCGTTCCAACTCTTCTTGAATATATAAACATATATACTTGTTCAAAGTTTACCTTTTCTACCACATCTAATGTATCTTCAAATTCTTCATCTATTTCTCCTGGAAATCCCACTATTATATCTGTAGAAAATGTTACATTTGGTATCTCCTTTTTCATTTTTTCTACAAGATTTAAGTACTGTTCTTTTGTGTATTTTCTGTTCATTTCCTTTAATACTTTAGTATTACCGGATTGTAATGGTAAATGTATTAATTTGCAAACTTTGTCACATTTTTTTATTGCTTCTATTACGTCATCTGTAAAATCCTTTGGATGAGGAGACACAAATCTAATTCTTTCTATTCCTTCTATTTTATTGACTTCGTAAAGTAATTCTGCAAAAGATGTTATTTTTTCGTTTTTGTTCTCTCCTTTTTCCATTCTCATATATGAGTTAACATTTTGCCCTAATAGAGTTATTTCTTTATATCCTTTATCAGCCAACTCTTGTACTTCTTTTAAAATATCTTCTGCTTTTCTACTTCTTTCTCTTCCTCTTACATATGGCACTATACAATAACTACAAAAGTTATTACAGCCATACATAATAGTAACAGATGCCTTTATTTTATCATCTCTCTTTATTGGCAAGCCTTCCACTATTTCTCCATCAATATTAATTATATCTTTTATCCTTTTCTTATTTAAAATTATATTATATAAGTCTTGAGGGAATTTATGTAATGTGTGAGTACCAAATACTATATCAAAAAAAGGATAGCTTTTCTGTAATTTTTCCACAATGTGTTCTTCTTGCATCATACATCCACCTATTGCTATTATAGTGCCTCTTTTTTCTTTTATCTTTTTTACTTCTCCCAATTTTCCAAATAGCTTATCTTCGGCATTTTCTCTTACACAACAAGTATTAAATACAATTAGGTCTGCCTCTTCTATATTTTCCGTACGAGTATATCCCATCTCTTCTATCATTCCGGAAAGTTTTTCTGAATCATTTTCATTTAGTTGACAGCCCATAGTTAAAATGCTATATTTTACATTTTTATCTTCGTTTAATTTTTTTACTGTTTCTATATATTCTTTTTGATTTTCTATATTTATTGCTTTCATTTTCTATTACATTCCTTTCATAAAGTCATACAATATTTTACATTAAAAATTGCCATTTTTCAATATTTTATAATAAAATAAAACGTTCCTTTTGGGGAACGCTTCATTTTATTGTAAACCGTATTTCTTTTTGAATTTGTCTGCTCTACCACCTGTTGTCTCTCTTTTTAAATTACCTGTCCAATATGGATGACATTTTGAACATATATCAACTTTCATATCTGATTTTGTTGAATTTGTTTTCATTATATTTCCACATGCACATGTTATTGTTGTCTCTTCATAATTTGGATGTAATCCTTCTTTCATTTTGTCTTCACCTCTCCCTTACTTTTTTAAAAACACTAGTAAATATTTTAACATATCATTTATTATTTTTCAAGTGTTATATTATTATTTGTCTTTTTTATCTGATTTTTCATTTAATTGTTGCATATATTGTGCTGAAGATAACAATTCTTTTTCTAATGAGGATTTATGAACTAACTTTGTTGTTATATTGAATATACATGCTATTATTAATATAAAAAATAAAACTTTTTTCCATATTTTACCTAACATATTTTTCTCCTTCACATAATTATATTATTATTATACTATAAAATTTTAATTTGTCAATATATGTATATGAGTAAATTTCTATATTTCGGGTATAATAATACAAATTTATTGAAAGGATTTCTAATTATGAATAAAAAAATATATGCCATTATATTTTTATTATTATTATCAATAACTTTCCTTGTTGGTTGCGAAAATAACAATACTAATAATAATTATACTACTAATAAAACAACTTATGAATCTCCAAAGCAATCTTTAAATGAAGAATTATATTCTTTTTCTACTCCTATAAAGTCCAGTGATCCAAATAGGATGACAAATTTGAAGATAACTTCTTCTAGAATTGATGGAACAATTGTTAAATCAAAATCAGAATTCTCATTTTATAAAGTTATAGGAGAACCTAGTAGTAAGGATGGATACAAAGAAGCCGATGCTTATGGAAAAGATAATGAAATAATTAAGGTTGTTGGTGGCGGTAATTGTCAGATAAGTACAACTATATATAATGCTGCACTTGGAGTTAACGGATTAGAAGTAACAGAGCGCCACGAACATGATATGCCTGTTGCATATGTAGAAGATGGCAAAGATGCTACTGTTTCTTATGGAAGTTTGGATTTAAAGTTTAAAAATAATAATGATTTTGATATAAAATTAACTTGTGAAACTAAAGATGATAAAGTAACAGTGAAAATTTTTAAGATTTCATAAAATTCACAAATTTTTATTACATTTTTCAAGAAAACTACTAATTTTCATTAGTAGTTTTCAGCCTTTCTTTCAAAAAATGATTTTGCATGAGCACATACTGGGCAAACTTCTGGGGCTTTTTTTCCAACAACAATATGTCCACAATTACGGCAAACCCAAATAGTATCTCCTTCACTAGAAAAAACCAATTCATTATTTATATTCTCTATTAATTTTTTGTATCTGGCTTCGTGTTCTTTTTCAATTTTTCCAACTTCTTCAAATAAAAAAGCAATTCTTGTAAATCCTTCTTCTCGTGCTTCTTTTGCCATTCTATCATACATATTAGTCCATTCATAATTTTCTCCACTAGCTGCATCTTTTAAATTATCTAATGTTGTTGGAACTTCTCCTCCATGTAGTTCTTTAAACCAAAGTTTGGCATGTTCTTTTTCGTTATTTGCTGTTTCTTCAAATATGGCAGCTATTTGTTCATAACCATCTTTTCTAGCTTTACTTGCATAATAAGTATATTTGTTTCTAGCTTGTGACTCACCAGCAAACGCTTCCATTAAATTTTTTTCTGTTTTTGTTCCCTTAAGATTATTCATTTTTACCCTCCTCGTATAATATTACAATAAATTATATATTTTAAAATTACATTAAAATTATATAATACATATTAAATAAATTCAAGTAGTAAAATTAATTAAATTGTAAACTAATATAAAATTAATTAAATTGTAAATGCGCTACTAGATAATGTATTAAGTATCAACGTAAATACCATATTTTGCATATGTAATGCTAATAATTCTTAAAATTTTATAGAATAAAAAAATAACTTTTGAATATTATGTTTTAGGAGGTATCTTTTATGTTTTTTAAAAAATTGCTATCTTTAGTTTCCATTTTTTCTTTATTTTTTTTCAATATTGTTTTAGCATATAACGATTCTACTTTTGTTTGGAATAATAGCTCTGAAGCTATAAAAACTAATACTAATGTTTCAACTAGTTTAGCTTCTAACAATTTGGAGTTGCAGTCATGCAGTGGTATTTTAATAGAACAACACTCTGGTCAAATTTTATATGAGCATAATTCACATGAACAGTTAAGACCGGCTAGTGTTACAAAAGTAATGAGCATATTATTAATAATGGAAGCTATAGATTCTGGTACTTTATCTTATACTGACAAAATACCTTGTACAGAAACAGCGGCTGCAATGGGTGGTTCACAAATTTGGTTAGACGTTAGAGAAGAACTTACTGTTGCTGAAATGCTTAAGGCTATTTGCGTTGTTTCTGCTAATGATTGTACAGTTGCTATGGCAGAATACTTATGTGGCTCTCAAGAAGCCTTTGTAGAAAAGATGAATGCCAAAGCTCAAGAATTGGGAATGAAAGATACCTCTTTTAAAAATTGTCATGGATTAGATGAAGATGGTCACCTAACTTCTGCTCATGATATAGCATTAATGTCTAAAGAACTTTTAACCAAACATCCTGACATAACTAAATATACTACTATTTGGATGGATTCTCTAAGAGACGGAAAATCCCAGCTTGTTAATACTAATAAATTAATTAGAAATTACAAAGGAATTACTGGACTAAAAACCGGCTCAACTTCACTTGCACTATATAATTTATCTGCTTCTGCAACACGTGAAGGATTATCTTTAATTGCTGTAATAATGAAGGGTCCTACAAGTGCCATTAGATTTTCGGATGCACAAAAACTTTTAGATTATGGCTTTAGTAATTATTCTTATAAATCGTTTGCCAATCAAAATGAGGTTATTAAATCTGTAACTGTAACAAAGGGTGTTAATCAAGAAGTAAATGCTATATATGAAACCTCTCCTGCTTTTCTTATAAAAAAAGGTGACGAGTCTAACATAAATTATGAAGTAAGCTTAGCTAATACAGTTCAAGCACCTGTTTATGAAGGTCAACTTCTTGGAACTGTAAAATATTTTCTAAATGATACTGAACTCGGAATAGTTAATTTGGTAGCTGAATCTTCTGTTAATGAAGTTGGATTACTTAATATGAATAAACATATTTTTACCAATTGGTTTTCGTTACTTCGATTATAATTTTTTTAATTAGTAATATTTTGAAAAAAATAACGCATATTGTGTGTCTTTACTTCAAAGTATGAAGCATAAATTTTAATATATTTTTTTTATTTGGTTATACTATTAACAAACAAATTATGGAGGTTAGTATGGATAATCAAAACTTAAATGTATTAGATGAAATTAATAAAGGTGCTACTATGGGAATGGATGCAATCTCATTTATATCTCAAAAAGTTGAAGACAATCAATTCAAAAATATTTTAAAAACAGAATATAACAAATATAAAGATATTTCTGCTAGAGTTAATAAATTATATAATAATTTTGCAACAAACAAAGAGCCACACGAAACTAACACTATGAACAAGATGATGACATGGTATGGTATACAGATGAAAACTATGACTGATGATACTACTTCTAAATTGTCTGAATTGTTAATGCAAGGTACTAATATGGGTATTATTGAAGGAAGACGTTTAATAAATCAAAACGCAAATGTTTCTTCTGATGTTAAAAATATTTTGCATGATTTTGTAACTATGCAGGAAGACAGTGTAGAAACATTAAAAAAATATCTGTAGCTGATACTCTTCATTTTCAAAAAAAAAATAAAAACTACTCTCTTTTTGAGAATAGTTTTTTGTTTAATATTTTAATTATACATATTTGTTTTTTAAAATATCGAATGCATTATAAACAGTGTAGCCGAAAGCGATGATACTAGAGATACTACTGTTATTTGAGTATTTATTGAAGGTCCTGCTGTGTCTTTAAATGGATCTCCTATTGTATCTCCTATTACAGCTGCCTTGTGGGCTTCTGAACCTTTGCCTCCAAAATTGCCTGCTTCTATATATTTTTTAGCATTATCCCATAACCCTCCACTATTACTCATTAGCATTGCAAGTAATAGTCCAGATAATATATTTCCAGCTAGAAATCCTCCTATTGCTTGAACCCCACCTACAAAGCCAACTATTAAGGTTGATATTATAGCTGATAATCCCGCTGGTATTAGCTCTGTCATTGCTCCTAAAGTTGCTAAATTTATACATTTTGCGTATTCTGGTTGTGCTGTACCTTCTTTTATACCTTTTATTTCTTTAAATTGTCTATGAATTTCTGAAACCAACTTTTGTGAATTCTTATTTACTCCAAATATCAATATTGCGGAAAATACAGCTGGTATTGCCACGCCAACCAAAGCGCCAAAAAATACAGATGGGTTCATTAAATCAAATGTAATTATTTCTCCTGTTGTACTAGATACAATTTCTGCAAATGCTGCTAATAAAGCAATAACTGTAAGTCCTGCGGCACCTATGGCAAATCCCTTTGTAATTGCTTTTGTTGTATTTCCAGCCGAATCTAATTCATCTGCTCTTTCTATTACCTCATCTCCTAAATCTCCCATTTCAGCAAGACCTCTGGCATTATCTACAATTGGTCCATATGCATCATTTGAAACTATCATTCCAACAATTGATAACATTCCTATTGCAGACATAGAAATTCCTAGCATTGCATATCCTGGTCCGATTGGTTCGCATAATTTGTATGAAACAAGTGCTGCTAGTCCAATTCCCACTAACGCTGGCAAACTACTTATTAATCCATAAGAAAATCCAGATAAAATTGTAAATGCTGGTCCTTTTAAAGAACTTTTCGCAACACTTATAACAGGCTTTTTATCATCGCCTGTATAATAATTGCTTGTAAGTCCTATTACTACACCAATAATCATTCCTATTATTGCTGCTCCCCAAATTCTTATATTAAAATTGCAGAATATTGTTGCAAAAAATGTTAAAATTGTGAATATTCCACAAGTTAAATAAGTTCCATTATTAAGTGCTTTACCCGGATTTCCTTTTTTCCCTATATGTGCACAAAGTGCTCCAATTATTGATGCTAAAAGTCCAATTGCACAAAAGCAAAACATCATGTTAACTTCTCCCAAAGGTAATGCTATTACTAATGTTGCCGCTATTGCTGCAATATTAGAGTCAAATAAATCTGCTCCCATTCCTGCAACATCACCTACGTTATCTCCAACATTATCAGCTATAACCGCTGGATTTCTTGGATCGTCTTCTGGGATTCCTAATTCTACTTTACCTGTTAAGTCTGCAGCCATATCTGCTGTTTTCGTAAAAATTCCCCCACCAGCTTTTGCAAAAAGTGCTAACAAACTCGCCCCAAAACTAAATGCCAAAACAATGTTAGAATTTTTTGTTAATAAATACAAAATCGAAGAACCTGCTAGAGAAGTTCCAACAACAGCCATTCCCATAACTGCTCCACCTCTAAAGCCTGCCATAAAAGATTTTGCTAAGCCTTCTTTTGCTAAAATTGCTGTTTTAATATTTGCTATAGTTGCAATACTAATCCCTATAATTCCAGCTAATCCCGAAAAAGTTGAGCCTAAAATAAATGCTATAACCATTCCTATATTAGTCATAATATTTTCTGTTTTCCATATAGGTTCTGGGAAGAATAATAAAATTACTACTGCTAATACACACATAATAACTGCTAACATTTTATATTCTTTTTTTAAGAATGTGAAAGAACCTTCTCTAATTAATCTTCCTACATTTTCTATCTTTTCATTTTTAGCAGGCAGACTTTTCACCCATTTATAAAAGTAAAACGCTACAATGAAAGAAAGTACTGACACAAAGATTGAAACAATTGCCCAATCAATTTTCATAAATAATTCCTCCTTTTCTTTTGTTACATTAATATATATTATTTAAATTAATGTTAAAATTTAGTGTGAAATTTTTATATAATTCCATGAGTCTCTACACATATCTTCCAATGTTTTCTCAGCCACCCAATTTAACTCTTCTTTTGCCTTTGTTGCATCTGCATAGCATGTAGCTATATCTCCTGCTCTTCTTTCAGTTATTTTGTATTTTATTTTTTGTCCTGTTGTTTTTTCAAACGCATGAACCATATCTAAAACACTATAACCTTTTCCTGTTCCCAAATTATATATATATATACCACTTTTTTCTTTTTCTAATTTTTCTAATGCTTTAATATGTCCCTTAGCCAAGTCTACTACATGTATATAATCTCTAACACCCGTTCCATCTGGTGTATTGTAGTCATTTCCAAAAATTGATAATTCTTCTAACTCTCCTGATGCAACTCTTACGATATATGGCATTAAATTGTTAGGTCTACCTTGTGGTTCTTCTCCTATTATTCCAGATTCGTGTGAACCTATTGGGTTAAAATATCTTAATATACAAACATCCCATGTATTATCCGATTTATATACATCTTTTAATATTTGTTCTATAAACAATTTTGAACTTCCGTATGGATTTGTTGTTCCTCCTATCTTACACATTTCTGTTAGCGGTACTACTTCTGGATCTCCATAAACTGTTGCAGATGAACTAAAAATAATTGTTTTTACATTATGTTTTCTCATAACATCTAATAAATTTAATGTTCCCGATACATTATTTGTATAGTATTCAATTGGCTTCTCTACAGATTCGCCCACTGCTTTGTATCCTGCGAAATGTATAACAGAGTCTATTTTATTCTCCGCAAAAACTTTATCCATCTTTTCCTTATTTGAATAATCAAGTTCATAAAATTTAAAGTCCTTGTTTGTTATTTTTTTAATCTTGTCCAACATCTCTGGCTTGCTGTTTGAAAAGTTATCAACAACAATTACCTCCTTATTTTCATTTAATAACTCCACAACTGTATGACTACCAATGTATCCTGCTCCTCCTGTAACTAAAACTGACATATTATCATCTCTCCTTTATAATAATTTATATATTTATTTTTTTCTTAATTATATATTGAGGCCTTTGTTTTGCTTCATCATAAATTCTTACTAAGTATTCACCTATAATCCAAAGAGAAAGTAAGACAATACCTCCTACAAAAGTTGTTGCAAACATAATGCTTGTCCATCCCTTTAGCATGTTTGTCCATCCAAATATTTTTGATAATATAAAATAAAGTAATATAACTATAGACACTATTACAAAAGTAATTCCAAAACCACCTATTACTTTTATAGGCTTAGTTGAAAATCCAATTATACCATCAGAGGCTAATTTTAACATTTTTTTTAATGGATATTTTGTCTTACCTGCATACCTTTCTTTTCTTTCATATTCATACTCATATTGTTCAAATCCAACCCAACTAAACAGTCCTCTTAAAAATTTGTTATGTTCAGGCAATGAGTTAATTACATCTACAACTTTTTTATCTACTAGTCTAAAATCTCCTGTATCTCCAGGTATATCTACATCTGATAATTTATTTAGTGTTGTATAAAAAGCCTTTGCTGTAAGTAATTTAAATGCAGATTCTCCATTTCTTTTTTTTCTTTTGCCATATATTACTTCATATCCCTGCTCCCATTTTTCTATCATATCTGGTATTAACTCTGGTGGATCTTGCAAGTCCGCATCTATTATTATAATTGCATCCCCTGTCACATACTTTAGCCCTGCCGTTACTGCCGCTTGATGTCCAAAATTTCTTGAAAAAGATATTATCTTTACATTTTTATCAACTTTTGCTATGTCCTGTAATATGTCTAAAGTCTTGTCCTTTGAACCATCATTTATAAAAATAATTTCGTGTTCATACTTTTCTTTTAGTTCATCTAAGACTTTTTTTACTCTTTTATAACAAACATCTACAACCTCTTGTTCATAATACATTGGTATAACTACTGATACTTTTTTCATATAATCCTGCTCCTCTTTTATTTGTAGTACTTACACATTTTGTATAAAATCTTCAATTATGTTTATAATATGCTCTGTATTACTTTCTAATTTGTTTGGTATAAATGTATCTATTTCTCTTAAAGTTTCTTTTAATTCTGAAACATCTTTTATACCTTTTATAAACCCTTGGTTCGAAAAAGTTTCTACTATTTGAATTTGATGGTCATTAACATGTTCTCCATATTGTTTTAATCTTGGAACTGCAATCACCTTTTTGCCTAATTTAACAGCTGTTACAATTGAACCCACTCCTCCATGTGTGATTATTGTATCTGCCTGTTCCATTAATATATTAAATTTGTCCTGTTCTATCAAATTAAAAACTTCCATATCTTTTGATTCAAATTTTGTACTTCCAGCTTGTACAATAACCTTATCTTTTATTATATCTTCATCTATACATTTTTGCACTTCTTCTAATAATCTATAAAAGCTATTATTCTGAGTTCCAAGTAATACTAAAATCATTAATATATAGCACCTCCATATACAGCTTTAGGATACAGTTTTTTCATTTCTTCCCATTGTACTATAAACAAATCAGCAATTGGGTAAACCATTTTGCCAGATAATGTTTTAGTATTTTTATTTGCAAATGTCTCTATAAAAATAATTTTTGAGCCAAATATTTTACCTATATAACACATTGGTACAGCAGTATGTGTACCTGTTGTTATAATTATTTTTGGTTTAATTTTAAAATAATAAAATAAACTTTTGAAACAATTAAATATAAATATAAATGGATACACTAAAATTCTACTTCTTGTACCATATGTAAGAAAGTTCAGCTTATCCTTATATATTTTTTTTAGATTTTCCGTTGTTTTATCTTTTTCGGTTATTATATGGTAATCATATTGTTTAAATAACGGTTTTAATTGCATAAGCTCATTAAAATGCCCACCTGTGCTCGATATAAATAATACTTTTTTCACTTGTATCTTATCTCCTTTTTAGATAAGCTTTTTTCCTTAAGTTATTATATTGTATAATAACTTTTATGTCAAAGCATATTACATGTTTTTTATTTTACTTGCTACTTTCCCTGGTATAAACAAGATAGCAATAATAATTTTATTAATCATTCCTTTTATTTGTCTTATTGGATGTTTTTCATTTGTTAATACCGCAAATAAAATATAATGTTTATATATATATATTCTTTTTCTTAGTGTTGTTCCTTTCATATTTTGTTGAAAAATTTCTTTAAAATACTTAAAATACCCATGTGGATTTTGTTTAAACATCTTAATTATATTTTTGGTATACCCATCAGGCTTATATTCACATATCATTATTGGTTCATTAATACAAATAATATCATATTGCATATCCATTTTGTGTTGCATTCTTGCTTCTGTAACAAAGTTTTCATCATTTTCCAATTCATACTGAAATCGCTTTCTGATTGAAGCATTATACAGCAACGCTTTTTCTCCAGTTATTCCTTCTTTAAAATATAAATCATACATTTTACTTCTATATCCATCTTTACTAAAATTATTACCCATGTTTTGACCTGTAGTAGTATATTTTAAAAATACCAATGCATATATTCTTTCAATATTTCCATATTTTTTTATACTTTCATCTATAATATTACATGCATTATCTGTAAGATAGTCATCTGAATCACATTCTAATATAAAATCTCCTGTCGATTTTTCTATTAAGTTATTTATGGCTTTCATCTTTCCCTGATTTCTTTGATAGAAATACTTCACCTCTAAGTTTTTTTCACCCACATATTTTTTTACTACATCTTTTGTATTATCTGTAGAGCCATCATCCATTACTAACCATTCTATTTGCATATTAGAACAATTTTCACAGTTTTTCTTTATGCTTACATATAATTTGTCTAATAAATTTGCTCTATTATAAGTCGGAGTCAATACCGATATTTTCATGTTTTTGTCCCCTTTAACAAATTTTCATTATTTTTCTTTTCTATTATTTTTACTATTTTGTTTATCGCTTCATCATTTGAATATTTATAATCATTACTCTTATTACTTTTTTCTATATTGCCTTTTATTATAGTTCTTATTGCTTTTTCTATACCATCTTCATCATTTGGAACTACCATACAATTAGGATAATTTATAAGGACCTCTCTTGCAGCAGTGTCTGTTGTTAGTATGTATTTTCTTAAGATTTTTGCTTCTTCAATTACCATTGGATATCCTTCAAAATAGGAAAACAGACTTATGGCATTGGCAATTTTCATAAATGGATAAGGATTTTGTTTTGCTCCCAATAATGTAAATGATTGTCTTACTCCATTTTCCATTATTTGTCTTTCTAATTTTCCTTTCAGTGGTCCATCACCTATTATATATATATGGTGTGCATATCCTTTTTTTATAAGCTTAGTATGAACTTTTATTAACCTTTCAATTGCTTTTTGCTCAACTAATCTTGAGATTTGAACTATATTCAATTCTCTCTTGTTTATTAGCTGATTTGCCTCTTTATTTAAATTTGCTAATTTTAAAATTCTATCTGGATCAATATAATTGTGTATTACTGTTTCATATGGTAGCTTCATATTACTGTACATACCATTAAATTTATCCAGATTATCTTTGCTCACAAAAACTAGCGTATCATATTTTTCATATATTTTCTTATCAAACTTTTTCTTTATCTTTGCTTTTAAACTTTTTCCAAATACATTCGTTATATCATTATGTATCCATGCTATTTTTTTAGTTTTACCTTTTGTACTAAATATTCTTGTAATTGCGCCTTCTAAAAAAGCTATTTGTGCTATATAATCATCTTTTTCAACATATTTTTTATAAATTCTTTTTCTAGTCATTAATACTTTTAGTGGCATAAGGATTTTTTTTATTTTTGACATTTCTGAATACTTGAAATCATATAAGCTTATTAGCTGAATATTTGATTTTAGCTCTTTTTCAAGTTCTCCTTTTGAATATATGGTAAAAATCGTTATGTCATATTTATCAACTAATGCATTAGCTGTATCTATCAGCACTCTTTCTGCTCCTCCCATGGTAAGTCCTGTTATTCCAAATATTATTTTGTCCATAAAGCCTTTTCCTTCCTTATATTTTTTATTATATAGTTTGTCGTTATGCTATCTGTTTTATCGATATTTATATTTCTAATTTTTTTTATTATAATTGTACATAATGCAACTATAACCACCATTGTTGAAGAATTAAAAAAGGTGTATCCTGCCAGAAAAGCTATTACTATTGCAAGTCCTAATCCTTCTAAAGTCATAATAAATTCAATATCTATTTTTTTAAATTCCTTAAACAGTATATTAACTCCATAAATTAATATACTAAAAAACGGCACAAAATATAGTATAAATCCAATGAATCCAAAGTTATATAAGAATGCCAATATTTCCATTTCAAGCGTCATCTCATAAAAATGTGACATATATCCATTTCCTAACATGATTGTTAGAATATTCTTTTGTTCTTTTATTAGGTAACTATGATATATAATTTGTAAACGCCTTCTATCAGTATTTGAAATCTGCTTTTCATTTGCAATATTGTATAATTTTAAGTATGCATTTTGCATTTCTCTTGACATATACTTAGAATCCATTTCATTATTTTTTATTTTTTTCACAATTTTTACTATATCACCTGTAACATGTGCTGTTTTAGATGTCATATCATCTTGTATCTCTTGTTTTCGTTCATTTAGTTGTTTTCTTCTTTCTAATGTTTCCGATCCAATTGTTATTACTAGAATTGCAATATTAACAAAACATATCACGCATAATATTATATTTTTTTTATTTAACTTTTTATTTTTAATCAGTTTGTACATTACTACTAGTATTAAATATGATATCATGACTATTATATATCCAAACATTCCTGTTCTGGTGCCTAACAATGCACATAAATATATGCCAACCAATAAAACTACAATTATTTTCCACGCCTTAATTATTTTTTTTCTTTCCGTTCTAATTGTTGGTACTACAATAAACAAGGACAATACCATTATTGTTCCAATACTGTTTCCAGATTCAAACCATCCTTTGTACCCAATTTTTTCTTCTGCATATGTGAATGAAGATGTATTCGTTATTAATGTTAAATACATTGTAATAATGTATATTGTTAAAGAAGTTAGAACTGATTTTTTTAATTTACTAATACTTAAATTTTTTCCTTCGCTTTTATAGTCAAAAACATATATGTATATAAATAAATTCATTATCATGAACGTATAATTAACCAAATATTGTATTTCATTTAACATTGTTCCATATGCGCATCCATTTTTCACTATATTGAATGTATATATATGTCCCAAGGCATAAGCTAAATATATAAAGCTCACAAAAATTAATGGAATTTTGATTTTATCTTTGAAGAAAATATAAATAACTGCTATTATTGGTATAATTGGCCTTATAAATGTTGAAATAGATATATTAGTATTAAAGTATTGTCTAAATAAAAAACTTGCTATATCTAAAATAGGACAAATAATTATAAAAACACATAAAATATTTTCAATTGTAAAATATCTATAATTGTCTTTTCTATTTACCATCCTTTTTTCTGTATAATTTTCTTTCATATTTAAATATTCCCTTTTATTATATTATCTGCCAAAAAATTGTATATATGTTGTAAGTAAATTTATTTATTGTTTTCATATATATATTTTTTTTAATATGTACATCTCTCAATATTTTGTTTTCTTTCCATTCCGGAAATTCAATATTTAATTTACTCCAAGTTTGTTGAATTAATCTTTTTCTTATCTGTTTGTTACCTATTTTGCAAATTCTTTTTAATGAACTACATAATAAATATCTAGCATAATTATATTCTAATTCATTTCTATATTCTTCAAATAAATTTTTTTCTTTATAATATCTTATTACATTATCAAGTATTTCAAATATTTCTGCTGTTTTTTCGTTTTGAACATTTGCTATGGAATTTTTTCTTTGTATATAATGTATAAAGCATTGGTCAACATAGCATATTTTATTCAAGTGTGGTATTAACTTATATGTAAATTCTATGTCCTCATATCTTAACCCTTTTGGAAAACGTATATTATTTTCTTCTATTATTTCCCTTTTTATTAGTTTATTCCATGCTACTACTCTCGCAAAAGCAAGCATTTCTTTTTTATTATTATATTGATAACATTTATCTTTTCTTTTTTTATTAGGGTATTCCCATATAAAATCACATTCTACGTAATCTGCATTTTCTAGTTTTGCCTTTTCATACATTTTTTCGTAAGCATCTTTTTCAATATAGTCATCTGAGTCTAAAAAAGCTATATATTCGCCTTTAGCATATGCTAAACCATAATTTCTGGCATCAGAAAGACCACCATTTTCTTTTTCTAAGTAAATTATTTTTTCCTTATATTGTTTTGCATATTGCATTGCAATTTTCCCGGAGCTATCTTTTGTTCCATCATTAACCAATACTATTTCTATTTCATTTAATGTTTGATTTACTAATGAGTCTATACACCTTGCTAAATATTTTTCTACATTGTATATTGGTACTATAACTGTTACTTTAGGCATATATTTCTCCTTCTATCTTAATTTCAGATATAAATCTATACTTATATTTAGGATTATCCTTTTTATTAACTGTTTTAAATTTTTCACTTTTATATTTTTTTTCATTTTTCTGCTTCTAATTTGCTTTATGAAGTTTTTTCTGTCTATCCCCTGCAAATTATCTACATATATCAATATACAATTTGTAAAATATGTCTTTATATTTTGCTTTGATTTTTCTGATATGTCATATTTTTTAATTTCTTTTATCATATTATCATAATGTTTTAATAAATCCTCTGCTCTTTTGATTTTCTTCGAGTTATCTCCTCTTGTAATGCTATTTTGTGTTTGAACATAAAAATATGTTCCAATCTTCGTAGAAGCCACCTTCTTAGCCTTAAGAATTATTAATGGTATCAATCCAAAGTCTTCATGATACAATCCTTTTGCAAATTCAAACCCATTGTTTTTAAAAAACTCCGTTCTATATATGTATATCCATGCAATTTCAGTCATTTTGTCTGATTTGTATAAAATATCAAAAGCTTCCTCACCTGTCGCCTCATAAAACTCTGGACTATAGTTTTCTTCTATTTTATTTCCGTTTTCATCTACTTTTGTAGCTTTTATTTTAATTAAATCATATTTTTGATTCATAAAATCTATTAGACTCGAATACAAATTATCACTAATATAATCATCCGAATCCACAAAAGCCAAATAGGTTCCTGTAGCGTATTTAATTCCAAAGTTTCTCGCATCAGAAAGTCCACCATTTTCTTTTTCCAAATAGATTATCTTATCCATATTCTTTTTAGCATATTCCTTAGCTATTTCTCCTGAATTGTCTTTTGTCCCGTCATTTACTAATATTATTTCAATTTGCAATTTTTCGCTCTCTTGTTCTAGCAGGCTTTCTATACATCTACTTATTTGCTTCTCTACATTATAAATTGGTACTATTATACTTATCTTCACTTATCTTTTCCCTTCTTCTATAAGTTTTATAAGTTGCTGTTTTATTTTTGCATTATATTCTTCATAATCAAATTTTTCTTTTATTTTAAATTGATTGTTTATTGCTTTTTTCATCGTTTTATAAATATCATTTACTTCTCTTGTAGTAATTATTCCATAGTTTCCCCTAAGTTGTTCTGCTCCTGCAACGTCAGTTGTTATTATTGGAACATTTAAAATCATTGCTTCTGTAAATACAACTGGAGAGCCTTCATAATCTGATGTAAGTATCACATAATTAGCCAATTTAAAATAAGGATATGGATTTTTTTTTCTTCCCATAAAACATACAACATCTTCTATGCCGTATTTCTTTACTATTTTCTTATATTGATTTGTATCTTCACCGTCTCCTATTAGAATTAGTTTAAATGACTTTTTTACCTTTGTATCTAATTTAAGCATTTTAGTTGCCTCTAATAGCCTAGTTAACCTTTTTTGTCTTTCATCATGTCTTCCAACATTTAAAAAAATTACATTGTCTCGCTCCTTAAGTTCTTGTATATTTTCCTCTAATTTCTCATTTGATTTACTTTCTATGCCTTTACCATCTATAAAGTTATTTATGTGAAGTACAGATTTTTTTAATTCTGGAAACACTTTTAGAAAAGTTTGTTTACTACGTTCTGATACAAATATTATTTTATTAAATTTATTATAATGTTTTTGTTTAAAAAATTTTCTTACTTGTTCTTCATCATTATTAAATTGTGTTAAGTAATCCATATGGCACCATAATGCAGAATTTTTTGAAGCTGTTCTAGCTACAAAGGAACCCGAATTAGAATATGTGGCGTATGATGCTGAAAAATCATATCTGTTTTTATATTTATTTTTAAATTTTATTTGTTTAAATAAATTAATAATTTTTCTAATTGGTATTATTTTATTATTGTTTGGAGTATATTCTATAATTTTTATATTAGAGTCAATATAATCTAAGAATATTCCCAATTTGTTTTCTAAAACAAGTGTTATCTCATATTTCTTTTGTTTTGCTAGATAATTTAATAATGTTACAAGTGCTGTCTCAATTCCTCCAACATCCATGCTAACCGCTGCAAATAATATTTTTTTTGTATGTTTCTCCTTTTTATCATGGTTTGCCATTCTTTTTAAACTTTCCTTTTTAAAAATATCTTTATATCCTACAGCAAAAATTGCAACCACTAATAGTGCAAATGATACAGCCTTCCATAACCCACTATCAAGTAAAATAATCGCAAACATTCCCAATGTTGCACTTAATCCATATAATATTAGAACAGCTTGCTTTTGAGTATATCCTTTTGCCATTAATCTATGATGTAAATGTCCCTTGTCTGGTTTGAACACAGCTTTTAATGACTTGCCTTTAATTATTCTTCTAAAAATGGCAAATATTGTATCAAATATAGGTAACCCCAAAACTATCAATGGAGCAATTAATACTATAACTGTATATGTTTTTGCTACTCCTAAAATTGATATTACTGCTAAGCTGAATCCTAAAAAATTAGAACCTACATCTCCTACAAATGTTTTAGCTGGATTAAAGTTAAATGGCAAAAATCCAACTATTCCACCGGCAAGAGCTGTTATTAATATTATAGATAATATTGATGAACCATTTGTTGCAAATATTATTAATAGTGATATACAAGATATAAGTGAAATTCCTGAAGATAAGCCATCAAGTCCATCTATTAGGTTAATTGCATTGGTAATACCTACTATCCATCCTATCGTAAGTATATATGAAAATACATTATTTAAAATTAGATTTTTTTCTAAAAATGGAATTTCTATCATATCTATTTTTATACCACATGCAGTTACAATTATTGCCACTACCAATTGTGCTAGCAATTTTACACCTGCTGGAATATTTTTAGAATCATCAATAAAGCATGTTATTCCCAATATTATAATTCCTAATAAAAATCCCATTAGCTTTATTCCATATTTTTCTGTTCCACCTAAGTCTATTGTTTTTTCCATATTCAGTATAAATAGTAAATATAAAACAGAAAGTAAAAAACCTGTTATTATAGCTAATCCACCTAGTCTTGGTATTGGCTTTTTATGTATTTTACGCTCCTCTGGGAGATCCATTGCTCCAACCCTATGAGCCAGTCTCATAGTGTATGGTGTTATGACAAAACTTGTGATAAATGCTAGCATAAACGCTATAGTTATATTCCCCCACATTCTTTTATCGCCCCTATTTCTTCTATTTTTTACATTTTATATTACTCCATAATATTTGTCAACATATATTACTTTTTTAATTTTTGTTATCTAAGCTAATGTTTACGCAAAAATCCTACCTATTTTAAATAGGCAGGATTTTCTATATACCAATCTATAGTCTTAATTATTCCATCTTCAAATTTTGTTTTAGGCATCCATCCTAACTCATTTGTGATTTTAGTAGGGTCAATAGCATACCTATAGTCATGCCCTTTTCTATCCTCAACGTATGATATAAGACTTTCACTTTTTCCTAATTTTTTTAAGATTAGCTTGACAATATCTATATTTCTTCTTTCATTATGTCCGCCTATATTATATCTTTCTTTGGCTCTTCCATTTGAATACACTAAATCAATTGCTTCACAATGATCTTCAACATATAACCAATCTCTTACATTTCTTCCGTTTCCATATACAGGCAGTTTTTCATCATTCATTGCAAGTTTTATCATATGTGGAATAAGTTTTTCATTATGTTGATACGGTCCATAATTATTAGAACAATTAGTCACTGTTATATTCATTTTGTAGGTCTCGGCATATGCTAATGCAATCAAATCAGAGCTAGCCTTTGATGCTGAGTATGGACTGTTTGGTTTTATTGGTGATGTTTCCGTAAAAAAGCCTTCTTCTCCAAGTGTTCCATAAACCTCGTCTGTAGATATATGTACAAATTTGTTTTTACTTTTTTCACCCCACTTTTGTTTTGCTACCTCAAGTAATGTATGTGTTCCAATTACATTTGTTTGTGTAAATATAAATGGTGCTTTTATACTATTGTCTACATGTGATTCTGCAGCAAAGTGAATTACACCATCTATATGGTATTTATCAAATATACTGCTTACTAAATCAAAATTGCATATATCTCCTTTTTCAAATTTAATTTTAGCATAAACTTTTTTTAAGTTTTCCATATTTCCAGCATATGTTAGTTTGTCTAATACAATAATATTATATTCAGGATGTTTCTTGGTTATGTATTCAACAAAATTGCTTCCAATAAATCCTGCTGCTCCTGTTACTAAGATTTGCATGGTTTTACCTCCTCTGTTAATGAAATTATATATTGACCATATTCAGTCATTTTTAATTCTTCTCCTAATTGTCTTAGTTGATCTTTTGTTATAAAACCCTTATTATATGCAATTTCTTCTATGCAAGATATGTAAAAGCCTTGTCTTGTCTGAATGGCCTCTATATATTCTGCTGCATTTAACATCCCAGTTGCTGTACCCGTATCAAACCAAGCCATTCCTCTACCAAATAAAACAACATCTAATTCATTATTTTTCAAGTACTCATTGTTTATTGCTGTTATTTCTATCTCCCCTCTTGCCGAAGGTTTTACATTTTTAGCTATTTCTATAACTTTGTTGTCATAGAAATATAAGCCAGGTACTGCGTAATTAGATTTTGGTATCTTTGGCTTTTCTTCTATTGAAATTACTTTGTTATTATCGTCAAATTCAACTACACCAAATTCACACGGATTTTTTACAGGATAGCCAAATATTTTTGCTCCTTTACATAAGCTTGCTCCCTCATTAATTAAAGTGGTAAGTGCTTGTCCGTAAAATACATTATCTCCTAATATTAAGCATACTGAATCATTTTTTATAAAGTCTTCACCTAATATAAATGCTTCTGCTAATCCTCTCGGTTTCTCCTGTACTTTATATTGTAAAGATATTCCTAACTTTGTTCCATCTCCTAATAGCTCTTCATATTGTGAAATTGCTTCTGGAGTAGAAATTATTAAAATTTCTTTAATTCCAGCTAACAACAACGTTGATAAAGGATAGTATACCATTGGTTTGTCATATAAAGGTAATAATTGTTTTGATACGACCTTTGTCATTGGATATAGTCTAGTTCCTTTACCACCTGCTAAGATAATTCCTTTCATTTTTCCCTCCTATTACTACTTTAAATTGAATATATAAATACTCCCATTAAAACAATAAATAAACCTATTAATTTTTTTTTCTTGATTTTTTCTTTTAAAAATATATAGCTAAGCGTTGCAACAAAAATATATTCTAAAGTTCCTAATACAGGCCCATATGATAATGGTAAATATTTGTATGCAAATACAGAACATAATGTTGCAACGAAGAATATAGAGTATGAGCATATTGTTTTAAAGTTCAAATATTCTTTTATTATGTTATCTTTTTTTATATCTGCTGATTTTTTTAAAAGCACTTGTGCAAATGCCGAAATCAAAACACCAGAAATATATATAAGTGCATATATAATAGTTTTATTCATCTGACATCACCACCAAACTTACACCTACAAATACAATAACTGCTCCTATTATCATATTAGTTGTAATTTGTTCTTTAAAAAACATTGCTCCCCACAATATTCCCCACACAATTGTTATTGCTTTATTTATAAAAGCTACTGTTAGCGAGAATCGTTTTAATATTTGTTGCCAAAATATAGCATATATTCCTAATATTGCTATAGATATTCCATAAAATATACAAAACTCAAACGATAAGAACTCACTTTGTCCTGCTAGCTTTGAAAATACACTACAAAAAGAAAATATTATTAATATTATATGTAAAAATATGTAGTTTTTTATCTTTTCTTTTTTCACGTTCATTTGTATTCCTTTCTAGGTTCTAGTTTGATACTAACTAGAATTTCTATAGCACAGTTTGCACAACTCAAAATCACAATTATTCTTAGAACATTTTTATTCTTTTGTAAAACGTTGTGCTTCCATTTCTTTTTTATAATCTTTAAGATATGAAATATAATCATATTCTGGCTCATATTCCAAATCTTCTTTTATATTTGATATATCCATTACAAAATCATCACAGTCTTTTTTCTCTGGACATTCAATAATTTTAGATGGATTATCTTTTGGTGAAAATACTTCTATCATTCCTTCTATTTGTTCTCTCATTGTTGTCTTAATACCTGTACCAGCATTGTATTGTCCTGTAGTTACTTTATTTGTCATCATTGCTTTATATATCATTTGACATAAATCTTTAACATAGATAATATCTTTACCTAAATCTGGGTTACCCCATAATTCTATATCATTTCCTGCAATTGCTCTTTGTATCATATATCTATATGATATAACAACTTTTTTCCCATCAACATAGTAATATTCTTCAGGTGAATACATATATATGTTAGGTAATTTAAAAATAAAGTTTTTAATTCCATATATTTGATGATAGCATTCTATTAAGTCTACAGCCGCACATTTTGTAACTGCATATACTGCATGATCTCCTTTAAATATCGGTTTTCTTGGTGCATATGGTTTTAATGGCAATTTGTCTTTTAGGTATCCATTCATCTCAGCCCATGTATGTGTATATATTATTCTATCTGCATTTACTTTTCTTGCATATTCTAATACATTTAACGTTCCTGTAACATTAATATCTACATATTTATGAGGTTCATCTTTTTCAAGATATGCTGGTAATACACCTGCAAAATCTACAATTGCATACACATTGCTTTGTGGCAATTTATCAAAATCCTTTTCATTAGTAATATCTACTTGTTCATATGTTCCATTATAAAAGTGGAATGGATATTTTAATTTTGTTCCTGTTGCAATTATTTCATATTCTTTCATGTTTAAATTTTTTAATAGGTGGTCTATATAATACATTCCTAAATTTCCTGCTGCTCCGAATACAATTACATGTTTTTTCATATTTTCACTTTTCCTTCTTTATATTAATTATTATTTAACATTATATTTTTCTTTAATTACATATTGCGGTGAATCATTTATACAAATATAGATTCTACCTATATATTCTCCTATAAGTCCAAGCATCGCCATAATCATTCCACCAATAAATAAAAATATTGCCATCAGCGAACTATAACCTGGTACTACATTTTGATAAAAAAATAATTTGCCTATTACAATATATAATCCATATAGAAATCCTGCTAAAGCTGTAACAACACCAACTACTGTTGAAATTCTTAACGGCTTTACAGAAAATGCTGTAAAACCATTAATCCACAATTTAAGCATTTTCTTAAATGTAAATGTAGTGTTTCCAACGAGTCTCTCTCTTTCTTCCATTTCCACATTTACTATATCACTTGTTGTTCTTAAAAGCAACCCTGTCATATATGGATATGGATTCTTATATTTTAATATTTCATCTACAATATACCTTTTCATCGCACAAAAGTTTGTAAAGCTTAAATCTTTTGGCTTTTCCATAACCACTTCCGTCATTTTTCTATTTATAATAGTTCCAAAACTTTTGAAAATAGATTGTTTATAAACTGGATATTTGGCAATTGAAACATCATGTCCTTCTTCCAACGGTTTAATCAGTTGCCATAGATTTTCCATTGGACATTGTCCATCATCATCCATTAATATCACATAATCGCCTATGCATACAGACATCCCCGCCATAAGTGCTCCCGGTCTATTCATGTTTTTTGCAAGTGATAAAACTTTTACTTTTTCGTTTTCGCCTGCAATCTTTTTTAATACTTGTAAGACACTATCAGGTGATTTATCATTTACTGCAACTATCTCATAGTCATAATTACTTGCTGATACAATTTTTACAATTTCGTTTATTACTGGTTCAATTGTACGTTCACTCCCATAACAGGGAATAATAAAACTTAATTTTTTGCTATTCATTTTAACTCGTTCTCCCATTATTAATTTTCTTCATTATATTTTTGTCCTTTTAGAGTAACTGATATATCTATATCAAAGTAACTTTTTATTGCATTGTCAATCCAATCTATACCTGTCATTGCTGTAAACCCGTATTTTTCATCTTTTGGAAGTAATAAAACTAATTCTTTATCTTTTTGACTTTCGATTATAGGATTTTCTTTTACAAAATTCTCTAATCTTAAGATATTTTCATTATATATTGCTTTATTTTCTTTATACCCAATATATGCTTGGAACCAATTAAACATTGCTGCCGTTCCAAATACTAGTAATATTGTAATAATTATTTTATCATTTTTTGATTTATCGATATTTAAGCTGTTAATTCCGGTATATATTACCATTAGTGCAATTTCTAAATATACATTAATCACCGTTAAAGGTATTGCAAATGCTAGTAAAATTGAATATTTATATTTTAATGAAATATAACATAAATATCCTATTGCTATTATGAAGAACATTATTGTTGTAAATGTAGTCCTCAATGGACTATATGGAGCCATTACCATAATTCCCTGTGTAAAATATCCTGCTAATAATATTATTGGTAGTAATATATTTTTTTCTTTTTGTGCAATATAAACACTTACTATTAATGACATCAACATTATTACACTTGTTATCACATATGGAATTAATAGTGATAAATACCAGCCACTTGTATAATACGCCGTATATAAATTATTAAATGTAAAGAATTTCGCTTTTATTACCTCTGTATGTGGAAGATTTAAACTTATTGCCATACATACAAATAAAAAGATTATTATACCTATATTTAAAATCTGCAATATTATTTTTTTAGTTTTATTTTCTTCTTTACTTGCTAGTTGAATACCCATTATTGAAACCATTCCGTAACATTAATAATGTATAAAATGGTAGTCCTGCTGCCTCATATGTTTTAAAATCAAATAATAATCCATATACACCATCAACTCTATATAGTATTTTTTCTATAATATTCATATTGCTATAATCTTCAAATGTTTCCATTCTGCTTGAGTTTCCAGGTGATAAATAAAATATCATACATCCTAATATACAAAACACAATTGCAATCCAAATTATATTTTTAATTTTTTCTTTATTTTTTAATTTTGAGTATATAATTATTAATCCTGCAATAAATAGTGACATTACGCCTGTTTGTGCACTACTCCATCCTGAAAATAATCCTAAAATTGGTAAAAGTACATAATCATATTTTTTTATTTCTGTCTTCATTATTAGTTTTGAGTATATAGCATATATAAATATAAACATTTCAAAAGTTGAAAGTACATATGCAACACTGCCATCAAGCCAATATATCGTTTCCTTCGCTGTATATATTCCAAGAAAAAATATTGCAAACCACATTATTATTGCAACAATGCCCTTATTTTTCTCATTGTCTGATTTGTACGTAATCATTTTTGTGCCCAGACCTATCATTAAAGCAATTAAAAGTGTATTCAGTATTTTCCATACATTGAATCCTAGCTTTAAAATCAAAATAACTAAGATTCCTGTATATCCCCCTCCCCACGTTGTATAATGTTCTATAAAATATTGAAAAATATTTATCTGAGCATCTGGCTTAGCATATATTCCCAGTGAAAAGTCATCAGCATATAACACCACTTGGTTCATTTGGATAAATAATAGAATATATCCTATTATCATCACAATTACAAATATTTTGTTTTCAAAAATTGTTTTTTTTATTTTATCTATCATTTTTTCTCCTTAACTTAAATATATTCCAAATACACATAATTAAATTTTTTAAAGTATTGAATTTATTCCTTCTTTTTTTAATTCACCTTCTATCTTTTTTAACTTTTCATCATCTGTATTTAGTATAAAAAAGCCCTTTCTTGAAGAACTGTCTGTTATTGCAGAACTATCTATTTTTATTTCTGTTGCATAGCATATTTGGTTTGCAAAATTCTTTTTTATAATTTCATATTTTTTTATGTCCTCACTATTAAATATAAATTTAATTATTGCTGTCTGTGGTTTATTTGATTTAACAAATTCAATTTTATTGCCCAATGCTATATCTAAAACCATTTTAATAAAATCATATCCCGTAGAAATTTTTACCAAATGAGAGCCAATACAATCTCCTCCCATTCTTGCCCCAATTTCAATAATTTTTATATTACCATTCTGATCTATTTTAAATTCTGTGTGTGAAGCACTGTTTTGTATTTGTAAAGCAGATAGTGCTTTTAAAATTACTTTTGAGGCTTGTTGCTTTTGTTCTTCTGTTAAATCAGAAGGTTGAATATGACCTGTTTCAATAAAGTTAGGAGCTCCTGTTGTATATTTTTTAGTAAAAGCAAGTAAATAGTGCTTTCCATTTTGTGTTATTCCTTCGCAACTATATTCATTGCCTTCAATATATTCTTCTATAATTACTTTTTTCTCAAATGATAATTCTGAAGAAACAGGAATTGCAGCCTTTACCTCCTCAATTGTATTACATAAAAATATTCCCCTACTTCCAGATCTATCTGTTGGTTTTACTATTAATGGAAATTTAAAGTTATCTAGCTTCATTTCATCAAATGTTCCCAACTTTACAAATTTTGGAACATCAATTTTGTTTTCTGAAAATACCTTTCTCATTTCGTATTTATTTGTACATTGTAACGAATATTTAGGATTATTGCAAGGTAATCCTAATGCATCTGCAACGTAATTCACTGTTATTGATGCTAAATCAGATCCAATAGAAACTACTGCATTTGGCTTTATTTTTTTACATTCTTCCAATATTTTATCTTTCTCAACAATGCTTATTGGATAAAAATAGTCAGCAGATTTTTCTCCAATTGAACCGTCTCTCCAGGCAAATACATGTGTTTCATATCCTAATTCTTTTGCTTTTAATATGAGTGGATTTTGAAAATCATTTGCTCCAATTATAACTATTTTTCTCATTTATTTATTAATTTTCCTTTCCTTAATTCAAATAATTTTCTATTACAATATTTCTTTTATTTTATTTATAACATAATTATTTTCTTCTTCTGTCATATCTGCATATAATGGTAGCCTTAATAGTCTGTTTGCATATTCTTCTGTAACTGGTAAATCACCCTTTTTATATCCCAATCTTCTTCCCATTGGTGATGTGTGTAGTGGAACATAATGAAATACTGCACTTATCCCATTTTCTTTTAGTTTTGTTATAACTTTATTTCTTTTTTCTTCTGTTGGTAAAATTATATAAAACATATGTGCATTATGTTTTGCGTAATCCGGAATATATGGTCTTATTAGCTTCCCTTGTTGTTCTAAATCCTCAAAACTTTTGTAATATAAATTCCAAATATTCATTCTTTTATTCATAATTTCATCAGCTCTTGTTAACTGTCCATATAGTAATGCAGATAAGATATCTGAAGGCAGATAAGATGATCCCACTTCGTGCCAGGTGTATTTATCAACTTCTCCTCTAATGAATTGGCTTCTATTTGTTCCCTTTTCTCTGATGATTTCAGCTTTTTCAAATTTCTTATCATCTTTTACAATAATTGCTCCACCTTCGCCCATAACATAATTTTTAGTTTCATGAAAGCTGTAGCAACCATAGTCACCAATTGTTCCCAATGGTTTATCTTTATAATATGCAAGAACACCTTGTGCAGCATCTTCTATAACAATTAAGTTATGTTTTTTTGCAATTCCCATTATTTTATCCATATTACATGCTACTCCTGCATAATGAACCGGAACTATTGCCTTTGTTTTTTCTGTTATTCTTTCTTCAATTAAATTTTCGTCTATATTTAATGTTCTTTTATCAATATCAACAAATACTGGTTTTGCTCCTCTAAGTAGTATCGCATCAGCTGTTGATACAAATGTATATGATGGTAATATAACCTCGTCATATGCTTTTAGTTCTGCCAATAATGCAGCCAATTCTAATGAATGTGTCCCCGATGTTGTTAATAAAAAATTCGTGATTTTACAGTTTTCCTTAAACCATTCATTACATTTTTTAGTAAATACTCCATCTCCACATATTTTACTATTTGTTAATGCTTCATTTATGTATTCTTTTTCAACATCTGTTATTGATATTTTTGTAAATGGTATCATTTTTTATACTCTCCTCTTTATTATAAATTATAACTGTTCTGCAAATCCTTTTTGTAGTTTATTAAATATTATATATCCTATTACACACGCTACAACTGAACATCCAATTAGTATTAATAATGGTTTTAACTCTATCATAGTTTGATTATAAAATATGTTTCTATACCCACTTATTATATATGTCATCGGATTACATTTCAATATCCATTTAAACTGTTCCGGAATTGACTCTGGAGTATATACTATTGGTGCAGCATAAAATAATAACTGTAAAGCTACTCCAATTAAATGTTGCAAGTCCCTAATATATATTGATATACTTGATACTATAAGTGATATTGCAATTAATAATAAGTATTGTGCAAGTAATACTATAGGATAAAGCATTATATATTTAGAAAGTCCTATTCCACCAAATATCACAAATACAATAATAATAATTGTTGATATTAAAAAATTTACTGTTTCACTAGTTACTACTGATATTGGTAATATTTCCCTCGGAAAATATACCTTTTTTATTATGTTTCCATTTTCCACCATTGTAAATGCTGATCGAGATATTGTGGTGGAAAAAAATGCCCAAGGAATTAGTCCACAACATAGAAATATCACATAGTTATCTTGTGTATTTTTTAGTATAAATGGAAACACTAATGCATACACAGCTATTTGTAATAGTGGATTTAAAAATGACCATAATACACCTAAAAATGAGTTTTTATATTTTCCTCTAATTTCTTTTTTTATATTCGTTTTTAGTAATTCTCTATATTTATATAAATTTTTAAACACACTTATCATTTTTTCTCCTTTAGCCTTTTCTTATTATTTCTAGTATTTTCTTGATTTTTTCATACATGTGTATTTTTTTTGTTATTTTAATTATTTTTAATCTAAGTTTTCCTCTAAACGTTTTAAAATAATCATATTCCGTAGATGTGTTTGGGTTATCACTATTTACTGCTAATTTAGAATATTCGATATTCACTTGTTCGCATAGCCAATGGTAATCTGCTTTTGTCGCAACAAAGTTTTCCGTTATTAGTTCTCTACAGATAGGTTGCATTTTTTGTAGCATATTTCCACAAGCAACCTTATCAGTATTGGGTTGAATTGCAACTTCTTGTAATATTTTTTCCATATTTTCTACCATTTGGTCTATTGTAAAACCATCCAAAATTCTCTTTCTGCAGTTTGCTCTGTATTTGTTTAAGTCTTTTAATACTTTTTCTATTCCTTCAACATAGCTTATATATTCTTCTTTTTCATATTCGAATTTATGAATTTCTTCTTCTTTTTGTAGACATGGAACAATAATTCCCACCTCTTCGTTTATAAGTTCTGCTTGTCCACCTACATTCGCAGAAACAACAGGAACTCCCATGGCTAAAGACTCATATGAAGTTAGCGCTAATCCTTCTTTTATAGAACAGTTTATTGTCAAGTCACTAATTTTATATAATTTAGCTGTTTCCTTTATATTGCCTAAAAATTTTACATTGCTTGTTAATCCATACTTCTTTAGTTTTGTTTCTAACATGTTTTTCATTGGTCCATCGCCTGCTATAACACATAAAAAGTCCTGCCTCCTTTGTTTTAGTTCTTTTAAAATTTCTGCTAATAGCATTGGTCTTTTCTGTAAATCAATTCTACAAATATAACCTAATATATATCTTGTGTCATTTTCTTCTATTCCAAATTCTTTTTTTATTTGTGTTTTATTATATTTATTTGGATCATATTTTTTTTCGTCTACACCTATATATACAGTTTTTATTTCCTGTTCGTTTCTTTTAAAATAGTTTACAAGAATTTTTCTACTGTTTTCGTTGCAAACCAACGTTTTATCTATACATGGTGCTACCGCACTTGAGTCTCTTGAATATCCACCACACCTATTATACCACTCTTCCATATGTACATAATCTACAATTGGAATATCCGGATATTGAGATTTTAAATATGGTATCATTGAATATCCTGTGAGACTGTTTGTGTTTAATATTAAATTTATTTTGTATTGCCTAATTAAGTTATTTATAAATGCTGCCCAATATTTTTGATTTATAAATGTAGTTAGGTCATATACTATTACATGTTCCTCAAAATCTTGTCTCCAAGAATTCACTTTTGGATTTGTGTTTACAATAATAAAATTAAATTTATTTTTATTTGTTCTTGTTACAAGATCTAAGTTAAATTTATCCGCTCCACCTGTTGTCATCCATGGAATAATCATTAATATATTTATTTTACCATTATCTGATATTTGATACTTAACATTTTCAGAAACCTCGTCTATTATCTCTTCCCATGCGTAATCTTGTTTTGGATATTGTATTGCTACAACCTTCTGTTTTACTCCTTTTGCAGTCTCATTTATAATGCTTAATGCCCTTTCTTTGTTTTGTATAGAGCGTTCAAGTTCACTATTCTGACATTTTCTTCTATACCAAAAGCCAAAAAAATTCATTCTTACAGGTTTTTTGCCTTTTGATAAAAGTTTAAGCCATAAATTCCAATCTTCATTAACCGCTTTTTCTCTTAATTCATAGCCATTTACTGACCAAAAATCGTCTTTTCTAATCAACGCTGTTGATACCAAAAGATTTTCCTTTTTTTCTACTTCTGAATTGAAATATTTTATCCATGCATATTCCTGACTTTGAAAGTTAAGTAAATCCGTATATGCCCATGTGGCATCCTTATTTGTTTGTAATGTCCAATATGCACATTCCAAATATGTTTTATTTATTACATCATCATCATCTAAAAAGAATAAGTATTTTGAATTATCATTTGATAATTTTGCTCCATAATCTCTCGTTGCTGCTAATCCAGAATTTTCTTTGTATACTATTTTTATTCTCTTATCAATTTTTTCTATTTCCTTTAGTTTTTCTATACTTTCTTCATCTGTTGAGCCATCATTAACTATTATCCATTCCCATGCTGGGAAAGTTTGGTTTAAGACTGAATTTACTGTTTCATCAATATATTTATTTCCATTATAATATGCTGTGATAATTGTTATTTCCGGTTTTTCAATATCTATTTCCTTAAAGTCAATCACTTCCCTATTTCTTCCTGGATATAAGCTGTAGTCATTTTTCATTTATTTATTTCCTTCCTTTACGAATTTTCTTTTATATATTCATCAACAACTTCCTCTGTATTTCCATCCATTCTTATTAATCCATCTTTTAACCAAATTGCTCTATCACATAGACTTTTTACCGTTCCCATGCTGTGTGTTACAAACACCATTGTTTTGCCTTGTTTTTTTAATTCAAGCATTTTTTCAAAGCATTTGTTTTGAAAATGTTCATCTCCTACTGATAGAATTTCATCTATTAATAATATATCTGCATCCACATTTATTGCCACTGAAAATGCCAATCTCATATACATTCCAGAAGAATATGTTCTTACTGGACTATCAATAAAGTCTTTTAATTCAGAGAATTCAATTATGTCTTCAAGTCTTGAATCTATTTCCTTTTTTGTTAATCCAAAAATTGAAGCATTAAAATATATATTTTCTCTTCCTGAAAAATCTGGATGGAATCCTGCCCCTAGTTCTAACAAAGAGGTTAATTTACCATTGGTTTCTATTTTTCCTTTATTTGGGTATATTATTTTTGTCAAAAGTTTTAATAATGTGGATTTTCCACTGCCATTCGTTCCTATTAAGGCTACTACTTCACCTTTTTTTATTTTTAAGCTTATTCCTTTTAAAACTTCTCTTTTTTGTTTTTTATTTCTAGAAAAAAGAAATAAAAGCTTTTCCTTAATCGTATTGGCTTTATCCAAATATACATTAAATGTTTTATATACATTTTCGACTATTATGCTATATTCTTCTGTTTTTTCCTTCATTTCTTCACAATTATTCCTTTCCTGCTCTTATCCATATTACATCAAATCAATTTTCACATTTTCATGTATGTTTATATTTTAGCTCATTATATCATAAATTCATTTATTGTCAAACCCCAATTGTTCTCCTCTACACTTCATAAATTTCCCTATAAATCTCATAATCTCTTAATATTTTTCTTACATAGTTATTTGTTTCTTTAAATGGTATATTTTCTATATCAGAGCCATCTTTTTTTATTATTCCTTTTTGTATCCACTCCGTTACATTTCCTATTCCCGCATTATATGCTGCTAGCGCTATTTCAAGGTTTCCATCATATCTTTCTAGCAGTTCTGATAAGTATTTTATACCAATTTTCACATTAATCTTCGGGTTATATAATTCTTCTTTTGAGTTTATTTTTTCATTTACTTTTTCTCCCGTTTCTATAGCTGTATTCTCCATTAATTGCATTAGTCCAATTGCATTACTTGTTGATGTTGCATCTTTTTTAAAATTGCTTTCTGCCTTAATAACTGCAAATACTAGTAATGGATCTACATTATATTCTGTTGCATATTCATAAACATATTCCGAATAATCTTTTACGTACATTTTTCTCAAAATAATTCTTTTTACATTAGCAACTTTTAGCACCACCACTAAAATTATAATTGTTAATGTGCAAATCAAAAATTTTTTCACTATTTTCACCTTTCGTATTATTTAAAGCTTCTTTTGCTTATTTTGCCTCATACCAATTGTTTGCTTCTGATATTTCTACTTTTAATGGTATGCTTAGTTTTGTAGCATTCTCCATACTTTCTTTTAAGACTTGCTTTACTTGTTCGCTTTCCTCTTTTTTACATTCTACAATCAATTCATCATGTACTTGTAATATTAATTTTGCACTTAATTTTTCTTTTTCTATTCTGTCAAATAATTTTATCATTGCAATCTTCATAATATCTGCCGCTGTTCCTTGTATTGGTGTATTCATTGCCACTCTAGCGCCAAATTGCCTTACCATATAATTGTTTGATGATAATTCTGGAATTTCTCTTCTTCTATGGAATAGTGTTTCTACATATCCTCTTTCCTTTGCCTCTTCTACAATGTTATCCATAAAATTCTTAATTCCCATATACTTTTCTTTGTATTGCTCTATATATTGTTTTGCTTTTTTTCTTCCTATCCCTAACTGCTCTGCTAATCCAAAGTCACTTATTCCATAAACAATTCCAAAGTTTACAGCCTTTGCAGCACTTCTTTGTTCTTTTGTAACTTCTTCCATTGGTACATCAAATACCTTTGAAGCTACTTGTCTGTGTATATCTTCATCATTTTCAAATGCATTTATCATGTTTTCATCTTGAGATATGTGTGCTAACACTCTTAATTCTATTTGTGAATAGTCTGCATCTATATATATATATCCTTTTTCTGGTTTAAATGCTTTTCTAAGCTGTTTTCCTAATTCTATTCTTGTCGGAATATTTTGTAGATTTGGTTCTGTACTGCTTATTCTTCCGGTTGCTGTTATTGTTTGATGAAAATATGAATGTATCCTTTTTGTCTTAGTATTTACATATGGAAGTAATCCTTCAACATATGTTGAATTTAATTTCATTAATGTTCTATACTCTAATATTTTCTCTATAACAGGATGCTCTTTTTTTAATTTTTCTAAAACATCAACATCTGTTGAGTAACCGCTTTTTGTCTTTTTATATACAGGAAGCTTTAAATCTTCAAACAAAACCTTTCCCAATTGCTGTGTTGAGTTTACATTAAACTCTTGTCCACACATTTCATATATTTCTTTTTTTAACTCTCCTATTTTCGCTTTTAGTTCATTTCCAAACATAGTTAATTCATTTTCATCTAAATGAATTCCATTATATTGCATTTCTCCCAATACTTTAATTAATGGCATTTCTATATTATTAAATAATTCCCAGCAATTTATTTCTTTTAGTTTTTCTGTTATTTTTTCTATCAGTTTATTCAATAAGTAGGTCTCTATACCATTTTCATATTTAGTTGTATCATTAAGTTCTTGTGTTTCAAAAAGCGTAATTTGTTTATTTTGATTTTTATCTATGCCCATTTTTTCCAAATAGTCATTCATATCTATATTAAGATACTGATTTGTCAATATAGAAATATTGTATTTTGAATTTGTGGGATTTACTAAATATGCGGCAATTTCTATGTCGAATACCATATTTTTAAACATTATACCATTTTGTCTTAATATTACATAATCTTCTATTAAATTATGCCCATATTTTTCAATGTTTTCACTTTCAAATATCTTTTTTATCTGTTCCTCATTTGTTTTAGCATAGTATATTACATTTTTTTCGATATTATATATGCTTATGCTTATGATTTTTTTCTTAATTATGTCATTATCATTATTACTTTGCTCTTTACCTAAAGTATATATTATTTTTTTCTCAGTTTGCGCATACTCTTCTATTAAATTATAGTTTACTTCTTGTATTTCAAATAATTTTTCTATCTGAGACTCATTTTTTTCCGCTTTCAAGCCAAATCTTTCTATAAACCTATTAAACTTTAGTTCCTTAAAGATTTCTAAAACTTCATTTTTATTCCATTCTGTAATTTTATAATCTTCTAAGTTTTTTTCTATTGGAACTTGTGTATTAATGGTTCCCAATTCTTTAGATAAATATGCCAACTCCTTATTTTGTTCAATTTTTTCTCTAGTCTTTCCTTTTAATTCGTCCTTGCCTTCTTCTATCTGCTTATATAGGTTTTCTATTGAACCATATTTTTTTATAAGTTCTAGTGCCGTCTTTTCCCCTATTCCTGGGACTCCTGGAATATTGTCCGAACTATCTCCCATTAGCCCTTTGACTTCTATTAGTTGTTTTGGCATTACACCATATTTTTCTATAATATTTTGTTCTTTAAAATCTTCTGTCTCTGTCTTTCCTGCTTTTGTATGCGGAATTCTTATAGTTATATTATTGGTAGTTAATTGGAACGTGTCTCTATCTCCTGATAATATTGTCACATGAATTCCTTGCTCTTCTCCATAATTTGCTAGCGTGCCCAAAACATCATCTGCTTCGTATCCTTCTTTTTCTATTATTGTTATGTTCATTGCTTTAAGAATATTTTTTATTATTGGCATCTGTTCTGCAAGTTCATTTGGCATTCCCTTTCTTGTGGCTTTATAGCCTGCATAAAGCTTATGTCTTGCAGTTGGTGCTTTTAGGTCAAAAGTCACTACCATATATTCTGGTTTTAAATCATCTATTATTTTAAACATTATTGATAAAAATCCATATACAGCATTGGTATATCTTCCATCTGGAGTTGTAAGCATTTTCGAACCCATAATTCCGTAAAATGCTCTATTCATAATACTATTTCCGTCAATTAAAACTAATTCTTTCAAAACACGCCTCCTGCTTTTAATACATAGTTTTGTTTTCACTTTTATTTTGATAACTTTCAAATGTTTTTATTGTTTCTTCCCTATCCACTGCTATAATTTTTAATATGTCTTCTTTATTAGTGGTTTTGCTTTGCCCCTCCAAATATTCATAAATTAAATTATCTCTAAATCCTATTTTTTCTGCATCTTCCTTTGTGTTGCCATAATACACCATTTTTATGTTTGACCATATAATAGCAGACAAACACATTGGACATGGATAACAACTAGTATAAATTTCACATCCTGTTAAATCAAATGTACCCAAGTTTTTGCAAGCATCTCTAATTGCTACTATTTCTGCATGTGCTGTTGGATCATTTTTTAATACTACTTGATTATTACCTTTACCAACTATTTCATTATTCTTTATAATAACAGCTCCAAATGGTCCACCATCATTTGTTAAAATATTTTGCTGTGCTAATTCATCAGCTATTTTCATGTATTTATTCATTCTTCAAGTCTCCTTTTTTGAAAATATTAAACCTTCCGTGTTCCTAATCAATTTTTATTAATTCATATTCTCTTGTTCCAAAACCCAATTCTTCTGCTACTATTGTATGTATTCCATTTTGTCTTTCTATTATTATATTCAATTAAATCTGTTATTTCCTCGCCCGACATTAGTATTGTACTATACTAAAATAAAAATGGCAATAATAAGTTATTATTTTTTAATTCGATTGAATAATTATTATAATAAATTCTAATAATATTATTATGGAGGTATGTTATGAAAACTTTATATTACATTGTACTTACACTTGTAATAATTGGTGCATTAAATTGGCTTTTAATAGGTCTTTTCAGTTTCGATTTAGTTGCTGCACTTTTTGGGAGTATGAGTGCTTTTAGTAGAGTCATTTATACTTTAGTCGGCTTAAGCGGTATTATTTCATTTGGTTTATACTCAAAAATAAACGAATAATGCATTTTTTATAAGTGTGTATCTCTATTCTTCATTTTTTTAGAGCAGATAATTAATTATCTGCTCTAATCATACTAAATACCACAGCTTTCACAATGATGTTCTTTTAAATTACATTTTATCTTAATTTCTTCTTCTGATAATTTGCCTTCTTTTCTATAGTAATCTGCAATAGCTTCATGTATTGCTTCTTCAGCTAACACTGAGCAGTGTAGTTTTACAGGTGGTAGTCCATCTAATGCTTTTACAACGTCTCCATTTTTTAAAGCTAAAGCCTCTTCTATCGTTTTTCCTTTTATCATTTCTGTTGAAATACTGCTTGTTGCTATTGCAGCTCCACATCCAAAGGTTTTAAATTTTACATCTGTTATAATATTATTTTCTACTTTTATAAACATCTTCATTATATCTCCACATACTGGATTTCCAACTTCTCCAATTCCTGAAGCATTTTCTATTTTTCCAACATTTCTTGGGTTTGTATAATGCTCTATAACTTTCTCTGAATATTCCATCATTTATCCTCCTCTATAAATTTTTTAGTAATTTCTTCGAAGTGTGGGCGCTTAATATCACTCCTACATTTTTCATAGATTTCTTTATACTAACATAAATCTTTCCCATAATGGTGACATTTCTCTTAATCTAGTGACAATTTCCATCAAGTTTTCTATCAAATAATCTATTTCCTCTTTAGTATTATATTTACCTATTGATACTCTTAGAGAACCGTGTGCTATTTCATGTGGCAAACCTATTGCAAGCAATACATGTGATGGATCAAGTGAACCTGATGTACAAGCGCTTCCACTTGATGCACATATTCCCTTTAAATCTAAATTCAAGAGAAGTCCTTCTCCTTCTATAAATCTAAAAGAAATATTACTATTACCAGGTAATCTTTTTTCCATATCTCCATTTATTTTTATATATGGTATTTTTTCTTCTACTTGTTTCACATAATAGTCTCTTAATTCTTTTATTTTTTTATTGTACTCATCTAAATTTTCATAAGCAAGTTCAATAGCTTTCCCTATTCCAACAATTCCTGCAACATTTTCTGTACCCGCTCTTTTGTTTCTTTCTTGATGTCCACCAGAAATAAATTTTTCAAAAGGTACACCTGTCTTTACATATAAAGCCCCAACTCCCTTTGGTCCATAAAATTTATGTCCTGATAATGATAAACTGTCAATGTTTAGTTTTTGCACATCTATTTTTATACTTCCAACAGCTTGTACACTGTCAGTATGAAAATATATATTATTTCCCTTTGCAATTTTTCCTATTTCTTCTATTGGCTGAATTGTGCCAATTTCGTTATTCGCAAACATTATTGTTATCAAAATAGTAGTAGGTTTTATAGATTTCTTTAATTCTTCCAAATCAACTATTCCTTTTTCATCTACTGAAATATATGTTATTTCAAATCCTTCTTTTTCTAATTGTTTACAAGTTTCTAAAACTGCTGGATGTTCTATTTTTGAAGTTATTATATGATTTCCCCTTTTCTTATTTGCTTTTGCTATTCCCTTTATTGCTGTATTGTCACTTTCACTTCCTCCTGCTGTAAAATAAATCTCGTTAGCTTTACAATTTAAAACTTTAGCTATTTTTTCTCTTGAATCTTCAATTGCTTTTCTTGCTTCTCTCCCTAATTTATATATTGATGAAGGATTTCCATAGTTATCTTTTAAATATGGTAACATTTCTTTTAGTACCTCATCATCTAACTTTGTCGTTGCTGCATTATCAAAATATATATTTTTCATATTCTTCTTCCTTTCATACCGTTATAATAGGAATTATACAGCTCTTTTCCTACTATGTCAATAGGAATTAATAATAAAATAATAGAAGTCATGTTTTTGACTCCTACTTAATCAGATCTTCCAATGTTTTACTATCAATATATTCGTTTATCACATTGTCTAGCCCTTTCCAAAAAGAATATGTTTTACAATTCTTCTGTCTATTACATTTTCCGTCTTCTGTTAAACAATATATTGGTGTTAAATCTCCTTCAGTTGCTCTTAATATATCTCCTACTTTATATTCTTTTGGTTGTTTAGTTAATTTATATCCTCCTGTATTGCCTCTTGCAGTTTCTAAATAACCTGCTTTATTTAATAATGATATTATTTGTTCTAAATATTTATTTGAAATTTCTTGTCTTTCTGCTATATCTTTTAATGATATATATTTCCCATTACTATTCATTGCTAAGTCTATCATTACTCTTAAGGCATATCTTCCTTTTGTAGATATTTTCATGTCCTTTTTCCTCCATTGTTTATATATATTATTTTGGGGTTATTCCTCATATCTCACTTCATTCATATAATTAAATCCACCTATAAAATAATCATATGGGTAATCTCTCACTCTGCTTTCCATAACATCATTTATAGGTATAAGCGTATAATCTTTTAACACTACATATTTATATGTAAATGTTAATATTTCATCATAAAATTTAGTTAATAAATTAATTCTGACTGTAGTTGTAACAGTTTTATTTAAATTAGTATCAAAATAACTCATTATCTCGTAAAAGCCTTTATCAGTTTTAAGTATTCTTTCATTATATATTCTAATTACTTTCTCGCCTTCATAATTTCCACTAACTTTATCAACTGCTGGATATCTATCATTATTATACAATAATCTATACAAAATATTATCCTTTACATAAACATAGTTAGACATAAAATCATAATCAGTCTTTTTGCCAAGAAATTCAGTAGAATATTCCCATTTAAGATAATTATTAAGTTTATAATCTGCATTTAGAAACATATCATAACTATCTCTAACTTTATTATCCAAATTTTCATCATGTAATGTATATAATGTATCATTGTAATCAATAAATTTTATATCTGCCCCAGAGCTTGGCCTAATGTTCATAACTTTAATATTTTTATCTATGTCATAAACTTTTTTATATTCAAATTCTCCGCTGTCTAGTTTTTGAGGATTGAAAATATATATTGAATTATTACTTATGAAAGCATATTCGCTAAAATTTGTATTTTCATTTAATATTTCTCCACCTTTTAGTTTTAAATATTTTTTATCAGGGTTGGTTGCTAATATCTGTTCTATTATTGATTTAGGCTCACAAATAGTATGGTCATTTAATTCAGGTTTCTTATTTTTTATAGCAATAATAATTGCAAAGATAACAATTATCAATATAACAGATAATATAACATAAATAATTTTCCTACTTTTCATTTTACACCTATCTTTCTATATATCCATTTTAATGCACATATAATCAATTACACCTTTTTATATTATAATATACTTCGCAAAATAGGACAACTCATTTTGCTAATTCTTCTTCCAGATTCTTTAAATCCACATTTTTTATAACATCTTAAAACTTAATACAGATTGGTCAATATTAATCCAATATCTTCTAAAGTAAGAATTTTCTTCTTTGATATAAATTAAATCTTTTTGTATTCCATAATTATTTTCTATGGTTTTATAAGAACCAACATTATTATCTTTACAAGTAATCATTACATCTTCCAAACCTAATTCTTTGCATTTTATTAATGCTAGATGAAGCATTATTGTTCCATACCCTTTATTTCTTTCACTTGGCCTTATTCCATAGCCAATGTGTCCACCATATAATTTTAAAAAAGCATTATCTATATTATGTCTAATTGATATATGTCCTAGAATTTTGTTTCCATCATTCATTAAGAAAAAAACTGTTGAAGGAACTCTACCTTCTTCCATATTTATTCCTTTATTTTCATTTTCTATTTTTATTAACCAATCCTTATAATCAATATTTTCATAATATCCTAATGGTGTAGCATTAATATCTATTTTTCTAAACTCTTTTATATAGTTTTTCCACTCTTGTTCTTCTTCAGCAGAAGGCTTTTTTAAGTATAATCTCATATTTTTCCTCCATTCTAATGGCTTTTTGATAAAATTCCAAGTCATCCCCCAGTTTTTCTTATAAATAATTTTTAACTTTCAAAGTAAAATGCTAATCTTGAATTATTTCTAATATATTTTTTCTTAAAATTATTATTTGTAAAATTTTTTATAGTGTTTCTCCAAAATTTTTGAGCTATTTCATTTTTGAATAATGTACAAACTTCCCATTTTCCTTTATACACCTCAAACATTTTATTTGCCATAAATGTTCTTGCCCCTATTCTTCTATACTTGTTAAGAACAAAAAATTCGGCTACTTCATTCATATTTTCCTCATTAAATCTCTGTAAAGCAAATCCTGCTAATTCATTTTTACATTTTAATATATATGGATGCCTATTTTCTTCCTGCCAATATCTTTCAACATATTTGCTCATTACATACAATCCAGAATCCAACATTTTAAATGTTGTAGTCTCATCTTCAAAGAAACTTAATTCATATGTATATAACTGCATTAAATTATATATTACATTCTTATCTTTCTCTTTAACTTCTATTAAATCAAACATCTTCCACTCTCCAATTATTTTTTTGTTACGCACTTTAATACTGCTACACACTCCACATGCCGTGTCTGCTTGTAAAAAACACCTTGGTTAGACTTGTGTGCTGATAAAAGACATCTAGTTATATAACTTATCATAAATAAAAGTAGCTAATTCAATAAATAATTCTTTATTGTCTATTAAATACTGAATATCCTCTAAAAACTTTTTATATTTTAAATCTTCAACATAGCTTTTATTAATCGCATATCCATTTTTTCCAAATTTTTTTATAGCAAATTTATATGATCTTTCAATAGATTCATTTTTATCAATTTCTGGATTTTTCTTTTTTCATACGAAATTGAAGCAATCAGATATTGTTTCACCTCGACTTTTCTATCTGCAGAAGATAATATTTTTCCATATATATTTCTAGGTATATATTCTAATGAAGCTCTATGATCTTCAATTGTTTCTCTTATTGTTTTCATTTCCATGATGCTAAAAAATCCATTTAGATATTCATCCTCATAAGCTCTTTCTGCCGATAAAACTTCATGTCTATCTCTATCAATATGACATGCAACATCATGAAAACATACGCAAGTGTATAAGATATCATAATTTATTTCATATCCATCAGCAAGTTCAAAAGCTCGTTTTAGAACATATTTAACATGTTCTGAATTATGTCCTCCATCGTTTAGCTCATATTCCGGTAGAATCTTTCCTTCAATATATTGTTTTAATTCATTATTCACTTTGTTAATTTTTCTATTGATTTTTATTTCGTCAAAATTCAAGTCATCTAAAAATCTATTAATTTCTTTCATTTTTGCCTCCAAAATACTTAACCAAGTAATATTTATCTAATTTAGGATTTTCTTTATTCTTTCTAATAAATTCAACCTCAAATCCACATTTTTTATAAAACTCTGGTGCCTGAAATCCATAAGTTGTTAGATTTATATTTTCAAAACCTTTTTCTTTAAAATACTCTTCGACAGTTTGCACAAGTTTACTTCCAATATGCTTATTACGATATTCATCTATTATAATCATGTCACTAATATGAACTTCCTTATAATATGAATTTCCTGTTATTATTCCAACAAATTTTTCATCATCTTTAGCAATAAATGAAAAAGGTGTATAATTGCAAACAACCTTATTTTTTTCTGCAAATTTATTAAATTCATCATCTATTATTTTGTAAAATTCTTCATCCAAATTTTCCTTATATTCTATATTTAGCACTTCTACTTCATCTCCTTTTACTATTTTTTATTTTATATCACATTCTACTCGAATTCTCAAGCCATTTCGAAGTACTTTATTAAGTTTCCATTTTCATCTCTTTCATAAGAAAAATATTTTCTTGTATTTATAAAATCAACAAGGACATTATTGCTATTTAAATCAATTTTATTATTTTGTATAACAAACTTTCATCAGGTACATCTTTTGGAACGCTTAAATCAAATTCTCGCTTTAATATAAACCTAATTAAATAAGGATCTATTACTCCATTCTCATCATATCCACCAACTATAACATAATCTACAATAGCATTAAAAATTTCTTGGTCAAAACCTTCCATTATATCTTTAGAAGCTAATAATTCTTTTACTTTCTTTAAACCATCTGAAATAGTTTTGTATAAGATGTAAATCCAGATGTTATTGATAATGGTCTATATGGTGGGTCAAAATATACAAAAGTATTTGTATCTATATATTTAATGCATTTTTTATAATCTCCATATTCAAACACTACATTTTGCAATAATTCTGATAAATTCCTTAAATTTTTCGCATCACAGATTGTTGGATTTTTGTACTTTCCACATGGTACGTTAAACTCTCCATTTTTGTTTACTCTATATAATCCATTAAAACATGTTCTATTTAAAAATATAAATTCTGAAGCTCTTTTTACATCTAAATTATCTTCTATTTTATATGAATTGTATTCACTTCTAATTTTATAAAAATATTCTTGTCTATTTTCCAATTCTATATTTAAGAATTCTTTTTCTTTCTCATTTAGTTTTTCAATTAATATTTCTACATCTTGTTTTATAACATTATAACAATTAATTAAATCCTTATTTATATCAAAAGCATAGGCTTCTTCAACATCATATTTTTGTAATATATCTATTAAAACTGCTCCACCACCAACAAATGGTTCGACATATTTTTTTATTGTTCCATTTTCTAATTCGAATGGGTAAAAGTTTGTTAATTGCGATATTAAACTTCCTTTTCCTCCTGCCCATTTTACAAAAGGTTTTATAACTTCCATTTTTTCCTCCAAAATTCTGTTTACACTATATCACATTTTTCATTTATTAACAACAAAATCCATCTAGTTTTTTTTTAATTTTTTAGTCAAAAAAATAGAAGATTACTCTCCTATTTCTTTGATTTATTATTTATATAATTTATTTGATTCTTAATATCAAAAAATTGCGATAGTTCAATAAATTGCAAGTTTATCGCTCTAATCATTTTTTATTTTCTTATTTTCAAATGCTAACAGTATACTAAATATTATTTCTATTACTATCATCATTGTTGCAAGAATATAATTTGCAAAGTTTAAACCAACTATTAGAGATAATATTGGAATAATTATTGACAATGCCATATATGTTTTTGAATTATATAACCAACTATATGGTAATAAATGTGCTCCAAATATCATAGCAATAACCATTAGCATTTTATCTGGCATTGTATGATAAATCCACATTGCTATTAAAAGATATATCATTTGATTTACAGAGAATAATATTCCTAACTTATTTAATGGATTACTTTTATCTTGAAATTGTATCTTTAATATTTTAGATATTAAAAATGATATTGGTAATAATGGTGCAGTACAACAAAATGTTAATAGATTTTTTGTTAATATAGGTAAATTGGTTATTTGTACTATTAAAAACATAGACCATATTATTATTGACGCAATAATAAAGTGAATGCCTTTCTTTTGCTTTTTACTACAATCTTTTTTTAATTCTTCTAAACTCATTCTTACTTCTCCTTTAAAAATTACTATCTATCTTTTTCAACTAACTTTTTTATCTTATCTGTATTCTCTATGTAATTTTCGGTATATCCACATTCAGGACATACAGCACATTTGATTTTTCCAATGGCATTTTTGAACATTCCTTTTTCCCTTACATCAATTCCATAACCACCATTAGAAACCATGACCTCTAAATTTTCTACCATTTCATTTTCACATCTTAAACATTTTCTCATTATTATTCCTCCCTATAACTTACTATTTTATTTTTAAGTTATTCAATTTTTTTGAATAACTTATATTACAAAACATAATAGCATAAAATACAATTTTTCTCAACCAATTCTTGCTTATAAAAATTTTTCTTTTTTCAATTTTTCTTTTTTGAAAAGGGATTGGGATTTTATCCCATGATTTACATTTGTGTATATACAAATGTCTTGCTTGTTAGGACATAAAAATTATAATATTTACATAATGTCATATTTCATTTTTATAAAAAAATAAACAAAATGCTCAAATTTTATCTCTAAAACTCAAGCATTTTTAATCAATTTTATTTCAAAATTCCTAACTTTCTGAAGTAAAAATATACATCCATTCCACCTTTAAAGTATATCTCTTTTTCTTCAATTTCTTGTAATTTATAATTCAAAATTATTATTTTGGAAAGCATTTTACACTCTTCTTTTGATAGTCCATTTTCTATATCTGCTTCATCTAAAATTCTTTGAATATTTATATTATTATTTAAAATATTATGCAATCTTTACTTTATATTTTGATATTCCAAATCGTTATTTTTAAGATACATTCTTACATCTTCCATACTCTCAAAAAAGTCATCTTTGTATGCTTCAAAAAATGGTATAAACCTTTTATTTTCTCTCATTTTTCTTCCCCTTTCTTAACAAAAAATTAGCTCTTTTGTGACAATTTCTTCTGCAATAATTTTAAAATTATTCATCAATTTTACCCATTCCATTTGATTATTTTCTTTTAATTTTTCTGTTACATTTTCTTTTTTACACATATTCTCAACTAATATTTTTACTTGTTCTTTTGCCTCTTTTTCTATCTCAAGTAAATGTTCATTTAACTTATCATCCATTAGCAAAATAGTATAAATATCCATGTGATTATGCTTTAAATATTTTAATCCTAGTCTTCCATATTTGCCTATATTTTTATCTAGTTTTGCATTTGGAAATACCATTTCAGGTATATAATAGTCTCCAACTTTTTTATAACTAATTTCCACTTTTCATCTTCCTTTCTTATCAATTTTTTATTAATTTTATCTAACTTGTATACCTTATTCAAAACTATAAATTGCACAAAAATCATTATTTTTTACATTTGATTTTGCTCGCTTTCGCATTATATTATTTAATATTTATTTAAATATATATAATATAAATATAATAAATAATATATATTCTTTTCTCAGATAGTAATTATATTCTCAGTTAGTATAAAGGGGAGGATTGTAAGGAGGGGAAAATTTAAAAATCGTATATACAAATCCATCTTGACAGATTTTCCTTTTGCCTTTGCTTTTTGTTGTGTTCCTGTAAATTATTTCATTTAACTTGTAACCAACTTGGGCACAAGTTAAATATTTTTTTATACATACAAAAAAAGACACCAATTTTTTATTTTGATGTCTTAAAAGGTGGTATGCGGAAACATGTTTCCTACTAACCACGTTATAATTATTTTTTATAAATTTTAATCAAATTTATTATTTTTTAAGTCTTTTTTAGGTATTATTTTGATATGTTAGAAACATCTCAAATTTGTTTATTTTTCAGTACTTTCCTTCAATTCAAGAACAGATACACATTCAACGTGTGATGTATATGGAAACATATCTACTGGTTGTATTTCTTTTATAATATAACATTCTTCTAATATTTTTAGATCTCTTGCCATTGTTGCTGGATTACAACTTATATATATTATTTGCTCTGGTTTTGTTTTATTTAATATTTCTATTGTTTTATTGTCTAATCCTTTTCTTGGTGGATCTACAAATACAACATCTGGTTTAATCTTTTCCGTATTTATCAATTCCGGTAATATCTTTTCTACATCTCCCGAATAAAATTTTATATTTTCTATTTGGTTTATTTTTGCATTTTCTTTTGCGTCTTCTATTGCTTGTTCTACTATTTCAATTCCATATATCTTTTTGAAATATTTTGCCACAAAAATTCCAATTGTGCCTATTCCACAATATAAATCTAGTGCCACTTTATCTTTTAGATTTTCTTTATCTTTTATAATGCTATTTATGGCCGTATTATATAATATTTCTGTTTGGCTTGGATTTATTTGATAAAATGATTGTGGTGAAATTTTAAATTTGTAATTTCCTAATTTGTCAAAGATATATCCGCTTCCATATAAAATTATATTTTCTTTTCCTAATATTACATTTGTATTTTTATTATTAATGTTTTTAATAACTGTTTTTACCTCTGGAAATTTGTTAATTATATTATTTACTAATTCATCTTCCCTTTCAATTTTCTTTTCGTTTGTCACAACTACACACATTACTTCATTAGTTCTAATTCCTATTTTTATAACAATGTGCCTTATTTTTCCTGTCTGATTTTCTTCATTATATGGTGGTATATTGTATTGCTTAACAAGTTCAAAAATATACTTTGCAATTTCTTCTGCTTTTTCATTTTGAATCATGCATTTACTTACTGGAATAATTTCATGAGTTCTTTTGGCAAAAACTCCCATTACTATTTCTTTGTTTTTGTCTAATCCAACAGGATATTGAAGTTTATTTCTATAGTAATATGGTTGTACCATTCCTATTGTTTCGTTAACTCTTATTGGCGTTTTTGTACTTTTACTAATTAAATTTTGAACTGTTTGTTGTTTCATTTTTAGTGTATATTGATATTCTATATGTCTTAAGTTGCATCCTCCACATCTTTTATATGTTGAACAATCTGGTTCTACTCTTTTTTCTGATCTTTCTATTATTTCTAATATTTTTCCATATGCATATGTTGTATGAACTTTTACAATTAATATCTTACATTTTTCTCCTTTTATTGCTGTTGGAACAAATACTGTAAAATCGTTTATTTTTGCAATTCCTTCTCCTTCATACCCATTGTCAATTATATCAACTATATATTCTTTGTTCTTTTCTATTATCTCATTTTCCATATTTAGTCTTATTCCTTTCTTAAGGCACATTTTATATTTTTTATTCCATGTCTGTATTGTAATATTTATTTCTACAATATTTTTTTGCAAGTCCTCCTGTACTAGTTTCTCTATAGTGACTTCTTAAATCCTTTCCAGTCTCATACATTGTTTCTGTAATTAAGTCAAAAGATATTTTTTGATTTTCATCTAGCAACATAGATATGTTACTCGCATCTATTGCTCTTATTGCAGCTACAGCATTTCTTTCTATACAAGGTATTTGAACATATCCATATATTGGATCACAAGTTAATCCAAGATGGTGTTCCATTGCAATTTCTGCTGCATGTTCTATTTTATATATATCTAATTTTCTTAATTGACTACAAGCTGCTGCTGCCATTGAACATGCCGTTCCTATTTCAGCTTGGCATCCACATTCTGCTCCACTTATAGAAGCATTTGTTTTAACAATATTACCTATTATACCTGCTGTAGCCAATGCATTGATTATCTCTTCATCTGTGTATTTATCTTCTTTTTGTAGATAATATAAGGTTGCTGGCAATACACCACATGAACCACATGTTGGAGCAGTTACAATTTCTCCACCAGAAGCATTTGTCTCACTAACAGCATATGCATATGCTGTTAGCAATCTTGTCCTCTTAACTTCTGTTGGTTCATTTTCTATTTTATTGTTGTATATGCTTTTAGCTCTTTTACTAAGTTGTAGCTTACCTGGTATAATTCCCTCTGCATTTAATCCAAAGCATATACTTTCTTTCATTGCCTCCCATATTTCTCCTAAAAAGTTTTTTATTTCTTCTCCTTCAGTTTCATATACATAGTCATATATTTGTTTATTATTTTGCTCACAATACTGTTTTATTTCGTTAAATGTATTTAATTTATATATTTCTTCTGGTTCTTGGCTCTCTTTTCCTACTATTCTTATTGCTCCTCCACCTATAGAGTATACCATCCATCTTCCAAGTTCCTGTTGGTCTTTATATGCTATTAAAACCATAGTATTAGGATGCACATCACATTTTGTCTTTTTATCAAATACTATTTTAGTCTCTATTGGTTTTAATGTTTGTTCAATTATGTAGTCTGTTAAGTGTCCTTTCCCTGTCAAAGCTAATGAACCATATAAAATAACTTCAAAAAAATCCGCCTCTTTATATGATTTTTTAAACATTTCCGCTGCTTTTTTAGGTCCCATTGTGTGTGAACTTGATGGCCCATTTCCTTTTTTATAAAATTCCATTAATGATTTCATTATATAATTCATCTCCTGCCAAAGTAATACTTGATATTGTTTTTCTTATCGATAAACAACTACGTAAATAGTAAAAACTCACATCTGTACTTTGCAAGGTAGATGCGAGCTTTCTCAATATATCTGACAAAACCACGTTTGTGGATTTGTCATTTCCTATATTTATTATACTAAAATAACATCATAAAATCAATACTATTTTAATAAAAATTGTGACCTCCCCAGTTTGACACCTGATTAATAAAAAAGCATTGAATAAAGCCTAAAATATAGGCTAAAATTTTTGTCAACTTTTTCTTGTTTAAAAGTAGAATTTATCCTAGAGAAATTATCATTACTAAAAAAGCAAGATATCAAAAAAATTCTAGCAAATACAAAAAAATAATTGTATAACGCAACAAAAAAATATTTAATATAAAAACTCTAAACTTATTGTTGTTCAATAGGTTTAGAGCTTTTTATTCTCTTCCAAGTGTCAAAGTCAGGTTATAGCAAATAGTTTTCCTAAACACAAGAATTATAGTATATTTTTTAAGCTTTTTTTTTGATTCTGCATATTATGTATTGAAAGGATGGTGTTTTTATTTGAAAAAATATAAACTAGCTGTTGTTGGTGCTACTGGCGTTGTTGGTCGCACTGTATTAAAAGTTTTACAAGAGAAAAATTTACCAATTTCAGAGTATGTTTTTTTTGCTTCCTCTAAATCTGCTGGCAAAACTATTCATTTTATGGAAAAAAATTATACAATAAAAGAATTAACTGAAAATTCTTTTGATGACAAATTTGACTTCGCAATTTTTTCTGCGGGAGGCGACACTTCTAAAAAATATGCTCCTATCGCTGTATCTAATGGTTGCATTGTTGTTGACAATAGTAGTGCTTTTAGAATGGATCCTACTGTTCCATTAGTTGTGCCAGAAGTTAATGCTGATGATATAAAAAAGCATAATGGCATTATCGCTAATCCAAATTGTTCTACAATTCAAGCAGTACCTGTACTAAAGTCTTTAGATGACGTTTATAACATAAATCGAATTATATATTCTACTTATCAAGCTGTTTCTGGAGCTGGGCAAAAAGGTATTAATGATTTAGAAAATGGAATTATGAATTACACACATTATAACTCTTTGGAAGTTGAACTTGAAAAATTTCCACATCCTATTTTTAATAACTGTCTGCCTCATATTGATGTATTTTTATCTAATGGTTATACCAAAGAAGAAGAGAAAATGATAAATGAAACTAGAAAAATTTTAAATAAACCTAACTTAAAAATAACTGCTACTGCAGTCAGAGTCCCTGTTTTTAATTCACATAGTGAAGTTATAAATATAGAATTAGATAAAAAATTTGAGCTAAATGATATAATTGAATTATTAAAAAATTCGCCTAATGTTATAGTTCAAAATGAAACAGAAAATAATATATACCCTATTGCTACAAAAGTTTCTGGCTGTGATCAAGTCTTTGTTGGAAGAATTAGAAGAGATTTTAGTGTAGATAATGGTTTAAATTTATGGGTTGTTGCAGATAATATTAGAAAGGGAGCTGCTACTAATGCTATACAAATTGTAGAAAAGCTAATAGAATTTGATAATTAACTCGATTCTTTAAGAATGCCAAAGGATACATTACCTTTGGCACATCTTAACTTTTCTATTGTACCTATTCCATATTTGTGCTATAATTAGTATGTTTGAATAATTAGTCTACTTAATTAATCTTTCAAAATACATATATTTATAAAAAAGGAGGTTTTTATGTTAGAATTAAAAAATATTTATTTCTTTAAAGATAATAAACAAATTTTAACTGATGTTAGTTTAAATATAGATAATCAAAAATTTGTAGCTGTTACTGGCCCTAATGGTTCTGGTAAATCTACTCTTGCTAAGATTATTATGGGACTTTTTAAACCTGATTCTGGTCAAATTCTTTTTGGTGGACAAGATATTACCAATCTTAGTATTACTGAAAGAGCTAAACTTGGTATAGGATTTGCCTTTCAACAACCTGTTAAATTTAAAGGGCTTACAGTTAAGGATTTAATTGAAATTGCTGCCGGTAACTCAATTAAGCTTGCTGAGGCTTGTGACTATTTGTCTGATGTTGGATTATGTGCACAAGAATATTTAAATAGAGAAATAAGTGCTTCTCTTTCTGGTGGAGAACTTAAAAGAATTGAGATTGCAATGCTTGCAGCCAAAAAGTCTAAACTTACAATTTTTGACGAACCAGAAGCTGGCATTGATTTATGGAGTTTTAACAATCTTATTAGTGTATTTGAAAAAATGCATCAAAAAATTAATGGTTCTATTATTGTAATTTCACATCAAGAAAAAATATTAAATATTGCAGATGAAATTATATTATTAAATAATGGAAAAATAATTGACAAAGGTCCAAAAGAAAACATGCTTCCTAAATTATTAGATAAAAAAGTTTCTTGTCGTAAAGCAGATTATTTGGGAGGTGTTCAAAATGGAACTAAATAAATTAGAAAAAGATTTATTAAGCAAGATTGCAGATATAGAATCAACACCTATAGGAGCTTATAATATTCGTGAAAATGGAAAGGGAATTGCCAGAAACACTACTACGAATATAGATATTATAACTAAAACGGACAAGCCGGGAATTGATATTATTATAAAAGCAAATACTAAAAATGAAAGTGTTCATATTCCTGTTATTTTGACTGAATCTGGTTTTAACGATGTTGTCTACAATGATTTCTATATCGGTGAAAACGCTGATGTTGTTATTGTTGCAGGATGTGGAATTCATAATAATACTTGCAAAACCTCAGAACATGATGGTATTCACACATTTTATTTGGAACCAGGTGCCAAAGTTAAATATATAGAAAAACATTACGGCGAAGGTTCTGGTACAGGTGATAGAATTTTAAATCCCCAAACCATTGTACATTTGAAGGAAAATTCTTCTTTAGAAATGGAAACTGTCCAAATAGAAGGTGTTTCTTCTACCATAAGAGAAACTTCCGGAGATTTAGGAGATAATTCTACTTTGACCATAACAGAAAAAATTATGACAAATGGAAATCAATTTGCTAAAACAGTTTTTAATGTAGATTTAAATGGCAAAGACTCTAGTGTTCACGTTACATCTAGATCTGTTGCTAAGGATAATTCTTCTCAAGAATTCTACTCAAATGTTAATGGTAATTCTAAATGTTTTGGTCATGTTGAATGTGATGCTATTATAATGGATAATGCTAAAATTACCGCTACACCTAAAATAGTAGCAAATCATATAGATGCTAGCCTAATACATGAAGCAGCAATTGGAAAAATTGCAGGAGAGCAGTTAATAAAATTGATGACTCTTGGTCTTACTGAAAAAGAAGCAGAAGAGCAAATAATTAGTGGTTTCTTAAAATAAATATATTTAATACTCAAAAAGTACAAACCTTTTTGGGTATTTTTTTTTAATCTTTTCATATTATATACTATAAATTTTTTAGGAGAATTATTGATATGAAAAAAATTATATTTAAAGGCTGTGGAACAGCAATTGCAACCCCTTTTACTGAAGACGGAATAAACTTTAAAGAATTTGAAAAATTAATTGAATATCAAATTAGCGAAGGTATTGACTCTATCATAGTTTGTGGTACCACTGGCGAATCTTCTACTATGACTTTAGATGAAAAAAAGACGCTTATTAAGTTTGCTATTGAAACAATTGATAATAGAGTACCCGTAATAATTGGAACTGGTAGTAACAATACTGCTTCTTCTATTGAGTTATCTCAGTATGCTGAAAGTGCTGGTGCTGATGGCTTGTTATTGGTTACTCCTTATTATAATAAAACTACACAAGAGGGCTTAATAAAACATTATACAGCTATTGCTAATAATACCAATTTGCCTATTATTTTATACAATGTTCCTAGCAGAACAGGCTTAAATATATTACCTGAAACATGTTTAGAATTATCAAAGGTAGAAAATATTGTTGCTATTAAAGATGCTAGTGGCAATATCTCTCAAACCGCTCAAATTGCAACATTATGTGGAGATAATTTGTTTATTTATTCGGGAAATGATGATCAAACTTTGCCTATTTTGTCTTTAGGAGGAATAGGTCTTATCTCTGTTCTCTCTAATATTGCTCCTAAATTTACTTGCAATATGGTTCACGACTTCTTTAATGGTAATATAGATAAGGCTACCTCTGCTCAATTAAGAAGTATTGACTTAATAAATAGTCTATTTTGTGAAGTAAATCCTATTCCTGTTAAGGCTGCTCTAAACATGATTGGATATAATTTTGGTAGCCCAAGACTTCCATTGATAGATATATCTGAAAAAGCAAAGCAACGTTTAAAAAAATCTCTAGAAAATTTTAATTTGTTATAACCATTTATACATATCTATGTTATAATATAATAAATAGTCGTTTTAAGGAGCATATAAATGTATACAAGAGATAATAATACATGTGAAGAATTTGAAAATGTAATAAAAGATTTAACTATAAATCCAACTGTCCAAAAAATGAAGGAATTTAGGCAACACTACAATACATCTTGCTATGAACATTGTTTAAATGTTGCTTTCTATAGCTATTTAATAGCAAAAAAGTTAAATCTGGATTATAAAGCTATTGCACGTGGGGCAATGTTACACGACTTGTTTTTGTACGATTGGAGACACAGTAAAAAAGCATTAAAACTAAAAAAATTTCATGCCTTTATACATCCAGAAATCGCATTAAAAAATTCTTTAAAATTATTTAATCTAAGTGAAAAAGAAAAAGATATAATTGTAAAACATATGTGGTCAGTAACAATAAAATTTCCAAAGTATCCAGAAAGTTATATTGTTACTCTCACAGATAAATATAGCACAATAGCAGAAAGTTTGCATTATTATACAGATATATTACATACAAAAAAACTTTATAAATATGCTTATGTATTTTTAAGCTTAATTGTATTTAGAGTAATATAAAAGGAGACATTGATGATAAATGTATTAATAAATGGCTGTAATGGTAAAATGGGGCAAGAAGTTGCAACATTAATTCATAGTAGCCATTCTTTTGTTTTAATAGGTGGAATTACTAAAACTATTTCCAACTCCAATTTTTGTGATGTTTTTACACATTATAGTCAAATCCCCTCAAGGCCAGATGTAGTAATTGACTTTTCCAGTCCAGCTGGGACATTTAATATTTTAGAATACTGCCAAAAACATAAAGTGCCTTTGGTTATAGCAACTACTGGCTTTACTTCCGAACAAAATAATAAAATCTTTGCCACAAGTAAATATATTCCCATATTCAAGTCAGCTAACATGTCCTATTCAATAGCTGTTGTGTGCAACCTACTTAATAAATTAGTAAACCTTTTACCTAATAGTGAGATAGAAATTCTGGAAACACATCATAGCCAAAAGTTAGACTCTCCTAGTGGGACAGCTATAATGCTTGCTGATAGTTTAAATAAAGGAAGTAATTATAAATATACATATAACTTTAACAGAACTAACTCTTATAAAAAGAGATTAAACAATGAAATTGGATTTTCTAGTATTCGTGGTGGGAATATTGTAGGTGAACATTCCGTTTTTTTCTTTGGAAATGCTGAAAAACTCGAAATAAAACATACTGCTTATTCAAGAAAAATTTATGCAGAAGGAGCATTAAAAGCTACCGAATTCATTGTAAGTCAAAGACCGGGACGAATTTACACTATGGAAGATTTACTTTAAAGCAATAAAAAATGGTACACTCTTATTAAAAAGTGTACCATTTTTTAATAAATTACCCCATTGATGTGCTATTGCTGTCTTGTCATTTTTATCATTTTATAAGTTCTACATATATTACATTCTCTGCATATATATACTCTATCTTCAAAAATCAGCTTTACAGTTTTTATAAATTCGTCTTCTGAATCTAATAAATGAATTTCTATTCTTTGCGGTAATAATGTTAAAAGTGTATTTAATGCATAATCATTTTCTGAAAAAATAATATCTGATAAAAACTTAGCATTATAAATTTCTTTACATAGTGGAACAATATTTTTATTTTCATCTAATATTGTTAATTCTGATTTTCCATATATTAAGTGTAAGTTTTTAATATTTGATTTTTTAGAATTAATATACATTCTTAGTAAAGAAATAAATTCATTATATTCTTTTTCTATTATATATTTATTAACCGCTATATCTACAATGCTATCCAAATATTTAATATATTCTTTAATTCTAAAGTTCACAAATCCTTCCAATATCATGCTTTTATTTTCAATTACATATTGTAGCACTGCTTCATGTATATACTCTTTTTCCTTACTTATTTGTTCATATTCTGAAGATTCTATAATTTCACAACAATTCTGTATTATTATTTTTTTCTCATATTCTTCAAAATAAAAATAGTCAAAGTTTATTATTTTTTTTATCATTTTTTCTTTATAAAATTTTAATATTGTATCTGTTATAATACTGCTTAATTTTTCATCAAAAAAAGATATTTTTTCTCCAATATAATGTACAATTATATTGGAGTATATTTTAAATTTATTTTTAGAATACTTTACCTCTTCAAGTTCTAAATAATCTAACTTATCCAGTAGATATTCCAATATTGCGTTATTATTTGTTTTTATGCAAAAAGATTTCATTGCAAAATTCTCCTCCCATATTATTTTATATTATCTACTAAATACTTTTTAGATATACATATTTTATTCAAAAAAACAAAATATGCAACTTGTTTTATTTTTCAATTTATTCCTGAAATGCCATGCTTTAAACTATATACATTTTTATATCCCATATTTTCCAATATTTCTTTTCCTTTTTTACTTCTTATACCACTTGCACAATACAGTATTATTATTGCTTGCTTATTTTTTATTTCTTTTTCTATACTTCTTTCTAAGTTATATAAACAAATATTTATCGCTTCATTTAAATGTTCTTCTTCATATTCTTGTTTACTTCTTACATCTATTAAATAGCATTCTTTTTCCTTTTTTATGATTTTTTTAGCTGTTTCGTAAGTTATGTCTTTTCCCTCAAATCCTCTATATAATATTCTTTTTATCTTTTTAAACATCATTTTCACCCCATCGCAAAAAAAACACTACTAATATATTATATTAGCAGTGTTCTCTTATGTTACTTTATTTGTTTTCTTCTAATTTTTTCTCATATTTCATATTTAATACTATTATTGTAATTACATATATTGCCATACCTATTGGTATTATAAATTTATTTATAGGTATTCTTGTTATTGCTATTAATGATGCATATGTTAATCCTATTAGCATTAATACAATTATTGTTGTAAGTAAAGTTTTTGTTGCTCCTAATTTTTTAAATCTAATCATTTGATATATCACTATCGCAATTGTAGAAATTCCAAATGGCAATATATATCTTTTTATTAAACTTGATAATTTAACTTTTGGATTATGCACTATTTCTATTTCTTCGTCTTTTATTTCTTTTTCATATTTTTCATTTAATTTATTTATTAATTCTGTCTTTTTTTCATTTAATTCTTCTTCTGACATTTCTTCTGTTGTTATAGAAATCATATCTTCAAATAATTCTACTTTTTGCACTATTGCCTGTTTCCCCTTAAATACTTCCTTAGTAATTTCTTGCATATCCTTGTCTTCTATTTTTTTTCCAACATATACGCTAATATTTATATTGCTTTTATAAGGTAATCCTACATTAAAACCTTTAAAACATACTATAACTGTTCCTGCAAATATTAGACATATTAATAATATTAAAACTATTTTTTTCATTTTTATAATTCATTCCTTTCTTAAGGTATAAATAATTTATTCTTTTATAGAATTTACTATTAATGTTTTAGTTAAAATTATATTCCATACTATTGTAATTGCTAGACCCCAGAATATTATCATAGCAAAGCTATAAATTTGTAACCAACTTGTTAAAATTAATATTACTGATAGTATTAATACTGGGATAAGTGCTATTGATATTTTTGTAAATGCTCTATTAAAGTTTGTCTCTAGCTCTGCTTTATCTTCTGATTTACTAATATAATTTAATATATAAACATTAAATGTGTAATTTATTGCTAATGCAACTATTAGTCCCAATATGCCTTCTATTGTAAGAATCACATTTGTGTATCTTATTGCAAGCAACAATACTGCTATATATCCTATATATGCTACTGCAGTTAATAGACCATTTTTCTTATATTTAATTATTAAATACACTAATGCAATTAATATTAGAATTCCAAATATTATTATTGCTAAATTATACATATCTGTTGTAATGTTAGATTTCATATATCTATTTGCTGTAACTTTATACTCTACAGGCAATGCCCCAGAATTTAGTATTTTTTCTACATATCCAGCTTCTTTTACATATGATTGTAACTCTGCTTGTTTTTTTGTTTCTCCTCCAACAGATAATTGTATTGAACCATTTGTTATTTCTTTTTCAAATTGTGTAGAAAGAACCGTAGAACCATCAATTTTTATAGTAACTTCTTTGCTTTCTTTTTCGTTCTCTTCACTATTTTCTTCTTTTTCATCTGTTGTATTTTCTTTATTGTCGTCATTATTTTCTTCTACTTTTTCTGGTACTTTATATTCATTACTTATATTTTTTAATATTTCTTTTCCTTCTTCATTAAACTCTATGTTTAAATATATGCTTGTCCCATTATCTGTATTAGCATACATTGTTTTTACTTGTTTTATTTTTGAACTATCTAATAAGATGTTTTTATCTGGGTCTTCTATTGTTAAGTTTCCTTTTGCATAAGCATATTGAATTACAGTATCTGTTGCAGTATCTTCTACCATATTTACAACTATTTTGCCAGTTTCCTCATCTTGTGCAATTGTATATTGTGCAACATTCATTTCTTTTAGTCTTTTTTCAATTATCTTTCTAGCTTTTATAAAATTTTCCTTTGTGTTTGCACTTTCTTTTTCTGTTTCTTCTGTTGTTTCTTCTTTTCCTTGTTCTATACTTTCTTCTGTATCATCAACTACTTCAAATGTTATATACCTATTTCCTTTTAGATCCATTCCCTTAATATATTCAGGTAATAAATTCGCCATTCTACCATTTTTTTGTATAAATAGTCCTCCAAATGACATTAAGCTAATTAATATTATAATTAATATTAATAAAATAATTTTAAATTTTTGTTCTAGTTTCATTTCCATTTTCACCTTTCTTTTTATAATAATCTTGTATCATTAATTATTAATTCAAACCATATATTTAAATATTTAGCAGCATGTTTACTCATCATAGTTCTTTCCATAAATATTTCAAAATAATCTAAAACTGGAGATATTTTTGTATCTATTGTTAAATCCAAGGTAACTTTTCTATCTTCTTTATTGATTATAAACTTTGAATCTGTTACGGCATAATTTACTCTGTGGTGTATTCCAAATCTAGATATATTATTATCTGTAACTCTATCTCTATGCACATCTGATTTATCTGCCAATATTATTGCAGCTGATATATCACTTACTGCATTTCCTGTATTTTCATCATGATTTCCTATCGCAGTCATAATTTCTGTTCTATCTTCTATTGGCATTCCCATTTCTTTTAATATTTCGTATGCCAATATTGCACCTGAATGTGCGTGGTCAACCCTATTTATGCAATTTCCTATATCATGCATATACCCTGCTATTCTAGCTAATTCTATTCTATCTTTTGGATATCCCAATATTTCTAATAAGTCGCCTGCTCTTTGTGCCACAATATTTATATGCCTCTCTGAATGTTCCGTATATCCTAATGCGTCTAATTGCCTTTGTCCACTTTTTATAAGGGCTTCTATCTCCTTGTTGTTTTTCACATCTTGTAGTGTTATCATAGTCTCCTCCTTTATTTTAAGATTTTATATTAAAATTTTAAAAATATCAACCTATTTTGAAAAATTTATCAATTATGTTTGTATATTTCCTTTGCCAAGTGTGTATATTAAAAATATATATTATTGGTAGGAGGTTTTTATGAATAAAAAAAGAGTATGCGAGATTTTAAAAAGTAAAGAAAAGTATGATGTTTTTTATGATAATCGTCCTGTTTGGATTCAAGAAATTGATGGCAATAATATTGCCAAAATCGGCTTTGTAGACAAGGTTGAAGAAAGAGATGTATATTTAAAAGATTTATATGAATAATTATTATATTTGTTATTACTGTTGTAAGTTAAGTTATACAAAATGAAGTGAACCTCATCAGTTCACTTCAAAATCGTTTTTAATATTTTTGATTGTATTTTTATTTTAATGTTTCTATTGCTTTCTGTAATTGTGTATCTTTTTCTTCTGGAATAGTTGTTTTATTCTTGTATTCTTCTGGCACGTCAACTTTTATGTTTGGTTCTATTCCGACTTTATTTATTTTGTAATACTTTGGTGTATAATATTCATTAGTTGTTATTTTCAAACCACTTCCATCAGCCAAAGTGTGTATAGTTTGAATTACACCTTTTCCATAAGTTATTGTTCCAATAATTGTAGCTTTTTCATTATCCTTTAACGCTCCAGTCATTATTTCAGAGGCACTTGCTGAATATTCATTTATTAAAACTACTATTGGCATATTTATTATTGGATCTTTATCGTTCTTTGTTATTTTTTCATTTTCATTTTTGTCTTTTGTTATTAATAAAGTGTCTCCCTTATCTGTAATCAATTTCAATATGTTAATTGCCTCATCAACTATGCCTCCACCATTATTTCTTATATCAATTATTAACTTTTCAATGCCTTGTTTTTTTAATTCTTTATATTTTTGTGTGAATTCATCAGCACAGCCACCATCAAAATCAGATATATAAATATATCCTATATTATCTTTTAATACTTTTGTATTTATATGACTTATTAATATTTTCTTTCTTTCAACCTCTATTTCAAAAGTCTCTTTTTCTCCTCTTTTTATTTCTAATTTAACTTTAGTTCCTGCTTTTCCTTTTATTTTGTTAGAAACTTCTGTTATTGTATCTAATGTATAACCCTGTCCATCCACTTTTGTAATAATATCTCCTGCTAATATGCCAGCTTGCTCTGCTGGTGAATTCTCCATAGGTTTTAATACTACTATGGTTTGCTTTTCTTTGTCAACCAACATATATATTCCAATTCCAACATAATTGCCATTTGTTGTATCCATAAGCTTTTCCATTTCTTCTTTTGTATAATATTCTGTGTATGGATCACCTAAAGCTTCCACATATCCTTTTAGTGCTCCTTCTACTAATGTTTCGTCATCAATTTCGCCTAAGTATTCTTTTTCCAATACTTTTCTAAAACTTGCCAAAGTTTCATCAAGACCTGTTACTTCTCCGTCTGTTATTTTTACATATTTAATCCCATTTTTAGCTATCGCTTTATAAACTGTAACACTTGTTATCAAAAATGTAATTATTACAGTTATTACAACTAACATTAACGATTTATAAATTTTTTCTTCTCTTTCTTCTTTCATTAAGTTTTTTCCTCCCAAAACTGTTTTTTATTATTATACTCTTTACAAAAATTTATAGAAGTCAAATATTGCTCAATTGGCCTAAGTAATTACGTTGGTTCATTTACATACAAAAGTGGATTTACTGTATAGCCATTTATTCTAACTTCAAAGTGAAGATGTGGTCCAGTTGAATTGCCTGTAGAACCTACTTCCATAATCAAATCTCCCTGTTTTACTTGTTTGTGCAATGTTGTTAATATTGCTTGACCATGTCCATAAAGAGTAGATACACCATCGCCATGGTTTATTATAACACAATTTCCATATCCACCAAGCCATCCGGCATATGAAACATATCCATCCATTGCTGCCACAACAGGGGTACCAAAGTATGCATTACCTATATCAATTCCAGAATGATAGTGTACAATTCCAGAAATTGGATGTTCTCTTTGTTCATAGTAAGAAGTAATAGCCGTTCCTTCTTTTGCTACTGGCCATATCATGTTTCCACCAGTATATTGAATTGGTAAAAATTCTTCTCCTGATGCTTGTGCTATTAAACCTTGTATTCTATAAACTTCTTTTTTATACTCTGTTATTTCTTTTTGTAATTCTTTTTCTGCTTTTGTTAGTTTACTTGCTTGAGCTTTTTGTAATATTTTTTTATTGGTCAGTATTGTTGTCGTTTGCTCTTTTTTTGCCTTTACTGTTCTTATTTCTTTTTGCTGTTTTTCCAATTTTGTTTTTGTTTCTTCTAATTCATTTTTTTCTCGTTCTATTTGTTCTATATATAAATTATCATATTCCACTATTTGTCTCATTAAAAAATATGAAGAAATAAATTCTGTTAAACTTTTTGATGAAAGCAATACATCTAAATATGTTACATCTCCAGCTTTATACATTTCCACTAATCTATCTCTTAAGATTTCCTCTCTTGTTTCACAGTCTTCTTGAGCTATTTCTATTTTATCTATGGCATTATCTATTGATTTTTGCAATTTGCTTATCTGTGCTTCATACTTTGTTAGGTCTGTTTCATATTGCAATATTTCATCTTCTAGCTTTTGTATTTCTAAGAGCGCGGTTGTTAATTCTTCTTTTACATATTCTAATTGTTTATTTTTTTTGTTTAACCTTTCAGAAACTTCTTTTTTTTGTTTATCTAAGTCTACCATGTTTATGGCAATACTTTTACCTATTAACATCATGCATAACATCAAAATACTTATTATTAAAAGTATTCTTTTCAAAGTTTCTTTCATCTCTCTCCTCCGTTCTTTTTATTTTTAGTAATTTCTTCGAAGTGTAGGCGATTAAAATCGCCCCGACATTTTTCATAGATTACTTTTACACTATCTTTTTATTTAGTGGTTATATTTTGGTTGTTACAATCCACTATATAATGTAATTGGGTCAGTGGTTTTTACTGACCCTATTATTATTATATCATTTTTTTATACAAAATCCAATGGATTTTTAACTTCTGCATTATAAAAGAAATTCCATGCATCCGCCCTTCCTGAGCTTAGATACCTTACTTCAAAGTGCAAATGCGGTCCTGTTGAACCACCAGTATTTCCAGAAAGTGCTATTCTTTCCCCTCTTGCAACTCTTTGCCCCACACTAACTAATTGCTCATTCAAGTGACCATATAACGTTATATATCCATTTCCATGATTTATTGCTATATAATATCCATAACCACCTGTATCATATGTACAAATTATAACTTCTCCTGCTTCTGCTGCTATTACTGGTGTATACTCATCTGCACCAATATCTATGCCTTTGTGCATTCTTCCCCAGCGCCATCCTACATAAGAGGTTATATAATACTCTCCCGGAATAGGCCATTCCATTTGTCCACCGCTATATGTTGACTCGTAATTACTATTTTCAAATGCCTTTGCTAATTCTTCTTCCATTTTGTCTATTGAATTTTGATATTCTTCTATTTTATCTTTTAATGATTTTTCTTCTGCTGATAAATTATCTGCCTTCTCTTGTCTTGTTGCTCTTTTGCTTTTTAATTCATTATTTTTATCTTCTATTTCCCTTTTAGCAGTATCTATTTCTTTTTTCTCGTTTTCCATTTTTTGTTTTGTAGATTGAATTTTATTTTCTTGTTCTTCTATTGTTTCTAGTAACTTGTTGTCTGCTTCTGCCAATTGTTGTACCATATAATAATTTGATATTAGGCTTGTTATGTCTTCTGAAGATAATAACACGTCTAAATATGTAGTATTTCCTGCCATATATATAGCTACCAATCTGTCTTCTAACAGTTTCTCTTTTTCCGCATGTTCTTTTTGTAGATTTTCTATCTCTATTTCGCTATTTTTTATAGATGCATTAAGTTCTTCTATTTTTCCTTCTAACTGTCCTATTTCCTTTTCATATTCTGATATTTCAGCATCTAATTCACAAATTGCATCTAATTCTATTGATAATTCTTCTTTAATATCTGTATGCTTCTCCTCTGTTTCTTTTTTTTGCTGTTTCAATTCATCTATAGTATTTGCAAATACACACATACCAAAACTTTGTATTATTGCAATTATTAATACTACAACAATTATTCTTTTTTTCATATATTTTCCATTCCTTTTATTATATATATTCACATTTTTATACATAATCCATAGGGTTTTTAGGCACTCCATTTATTATTACCTCAAAATGTACATGTGCTCCTGTTGAAGAACCTGTAGAACCCATTTCTGCAATTGCTTGTCCTCTTTTTACATGTTGTCCTATGCTTACGTTTATTGCTTGGCAATGAGCATATAAGGTTGTTAGTCCATCACTGTGATTTATTTGGACATAGTTTCCATATCCTCCGCCACATCCACATGACCAGCTCTTTCCATAATTATGTGTACAACCTCTATTGGTATCTACCACAACGCCATCTTCTGCCGCAACTATTGTAGCTCCATAGTCTCCACCTATGTCCACACCTTTGTGACCTATATATGTTCCCCATATTGGATGCCATCTATATCCAAATGGTGAAGTTATCCAATCTTTTCCATATCCAGTAAGTGGCCATCTTAATTGCCCCGAATATACATCTCCATCTGTTCTTGAACCAGAATCATATATCTTTTGTAATTCTGCCTCCATGTCATCTATTTCCTTTTGTATTTTCTTTTGATCAGAATTAAGATTATCGACTTTAGTTTGCTTTTCTTGTTTACTTGCCTTTAATGCATTATTTTTGTTATCAATTTCTGTTTTGGCAGTATTCACTTCATTTTTTTCGTTTTCAAATTTTGTCTTTGCTTCCTGCATAGTTTTTTCTTGATTTTCTATTGAAGTTAATAATTCATTATCTGCTTGTGCTAATTGTTGTACTAAATAGTAGTTAGATATTAAACTAGTTAAATCTTCTGATGCTAATAAAACATCTAAATATGTAGTTTCTCCTGCCATATATATAGCAACCAATCTATCTTTTAATAATTTTTCTTTTTCCTCATACTCTTTTTGTAGCTTTTCTATTTGTTCCTGTTTATCTTTTATTGAAATTTCTAATCTGTTTATTTTATATTTTAACTCTTTTATATCGTCTTCATATTGACTTATTTTGGCTGTTAAATCTTGTATTTCCTGTAGCGCTTCATCTTTTTCTTTTTTTATTTGCTCTATTTCGTTTTCCTTCTGTCCAATTCCTTCTTTTAGTTCTCCTTCTCTACTTGCAAATGAAACTCCGCAGAAAAGCGTTGTAATTATTAAAATTAAAATAATACATAACATTTTTCTTTTCATAAATAGATTATACCTCCAAATATTTTTTCATCGATATAGCACTACCAATTGTTCCAATTCCTATTCCTAGTACTAAATATACTATAATTAATAAATTAAACATATCTGAAAATGTTAATAAGTTCAAGCTAACGCGCACACCTGCTAATGATGTAATTATTTTTTCTGCAACAGAATTATATGTAATCCCTAAAATTAATACTGTTATAAACGATGAAATAATGCCAATTAAAATACCTTCTACCATAAATGGCCATCTAATAAATCCATTTGTTGCTCCCACATATTTCATTATAGATATTTCTTTTCTTCTTGCATGTACCGTTAATTTTATCGTATTCGAAATTATAAATATAGATACAAATATTAATATTACTAATATTACACCAGAAATAGTTTTTACTCCATTTGCTATCTTAATTAATGCACTTATTGTGTCATCACTTGTTTGTATCTCTAATACATTCTCGAATTTATTGATCTCTTCTCGAACATCTTTACTTTTCTCTAAGTTTGTAAGAGTAACAACATAAGATGCTGGAAACGGATTATCTTCTTCATATGATTTAACCAAGCCTGGCGTTTTCTTAAACACAGATTTCATTTGGTTTAAAGCCTCTTCTTTAGATTTATATGTTACATTATTCACATATTCTATACCTCTTATTTTGGCTTCTAAATCCTTTTCTTCTTCTTGGGTTGCATTTTTATTTATAAATACTTGCATACCTTGTTGTGCTTCTATTTCGTTTATAACATGATTAACATTTTCTCCTATTACAAAAAATATACCAAACACAAACATTGTTGCAAACATAATTATTAATGATGCCATTGTGGATTTTTTGTTCTTAAAAAAGTTTCTAAACCCTTCTCCTATTAAATACCCTAGTACACTATATTTCACTATTATAACCACCTTTTTTATCATCTCTTATGATGTTACCCTCTTCTATTTGGATAACTCTTTTCTTCATTCTATCTACTATATCTTTAGCATGCGTTGCTACTACAACTGTTGTTCCTCTTGCGTTTATATCATTTAAAAGAGTCATAATATCCCAAGCAGTTTCTGGGTCTAGATTTCCTGTTGGTTCGTCTGCTATTAGCATTGATGGATTATTAACCAAAGCTCTTGCTAAAGCTACTCTTTGTTGTTCTCCTCCTGAAAGTTCATTTGGATAAACCTTTGCTTTATGACTTAGTCCTACTAATGATAACACCATTGGTACTTGTCTTCTTATATGTTTTGGTGTTGCTCTAACTATGTACATTGCATAGGCAACATTATCATATACTGTTTTATCTGGTAATAGCCTAAAGTCTTGAAAAACCACTCCCATGCTTCTTCTTAAGTATGGAACCCTACTTGGTTTTAAGAAAGTTGTGTCTCTTCCATTTATTATAATATTACCCTTAGTTGGTTCTTCTTCTTTAAGTATTAACTTAATAAGTGTTGATTTGCCAGAGCCCGAACTTCCTACTAAGAAAGCAAACTCCCCCTTGTCTATTACAAAATTTGCATTATGAACTGCTTCTGTTCCTGTATCATATGTTTTGCTAACATTTCTAAATTCAATCATGTGTATCTCCTTAACGTTTTATACATTTTGTTTTTATTCGTAATTATCATAACAATAAAATCCTTTATTTGCAATAGTTTTTTTTATAAAAAAATGTACTTTTTTAGGTATTTATTACTATTTATAGCCTTTTTCTCTATTTTATATACTTTCATAAATTTCACAAGAAATTCACAAAAAGTACCAAAATTATTCTGGTACTTTTTGTGTTTTAGTTTTCTTTTATCTTTTTAACTATTGATAATGAGTCTATTTCAAAACATCTTATTAGTTCTTCTGCATTTCCAGATTTTCCAAATACATCTTTTATTCCCATTCTAATAATTTTTGTTGGATGTTCTTCTGATAATACTTCACATATTGCACTTCCCAACCCGCCTATTACATTGTGATCCTCAATTGTAATTATTTTTTTTGTCTCTTTTGCGCATTTTATAATTAATTCTTTGTCTATAGGTTTTATTGTATGTATATCCACTACTCTAATATCAATTCCATCTTCTAGTAATTTTTCTTTTGCTTTTAACGCTTCCTGTACGGTAATTCCTGTTGCAAAAACCGTTGCATCTTTTCCTTCTCCTATTTGCACTCCTCTTCCTATTTCAAATTTATGTTCTTTTTTATATATTACTTCACTTGGTAGTCTACATAGCCTTAAATATACTGGCCCTTCAAATTTTGATATTTCTTCTACTGCCCATCTTGTTTGTGTATCATCTGATGTGCATATAACTGTCATATTGGGAATAGTCCTCATTAAAGAAATATCTTCTATCATTTGATGAGTTGCTCCATCTTCTCCCACTGTTATTCCTGCATGTGTAGCACATATTTTTACATTTAATTTAGGATAACATATACTATTTCGTATTTGGTCATACCCTCTACCTGCTGCAAACATTGCGAATGTGCTTGCATATGGTATCTTGCCAAATGTTGACAGTCCTGCAGCAATTCCAAACATGTTTTGTTCTGCTATACCCACATCTATAAATCTATCTGGAAATTTTTTTGCAAATATATTTGTCTTTGTAGCTCCTGACAAGTCAGCATCTAGCACTACTATTTTTCTATTCTTCTCACCTAATTCTGCTAATTTTTCGCCATAGCTTTGACGTGTTGCTATTTTCAATTTTTCCTCCACCTTACTCAACTCCTCTTCTCAATTCTTCAATTGCTTTCTCATATTCTTCCTGTTTAGGCGCTTTTCCATGCCATTCTGCTTTGCCCTCCATAAAAGATACACCTTTTCCCTTTATTGTTTTTGCAATTATTATAGTAGGTACTCCTTTACTTTGCTTTGCCGTGTCAAACGCATCTATTAAGTTGGGTATATTATGACCATCTACATTTATTACTTTTAATCCAAAATTAGAAAATTTACCTTCTATATTTGTTAGTCCTGCTACCTCCTCTATCTTCCCATCTATTTGCAATCCATTGTTATCTAAGATAATGCATAAATTATCTAATTTGTATTTACTTGCTGTCATTGTTGCTTCCCATATTTGCCCTTCATCTATTTCGCCATCTCCTAATAAACAATAAACTCTACATCCTGCACTATCCATTTTTGAGGCAATTGCCATTCCAACAGCAGCTGATAGTCCTTGCCCTAATGAGCCTGTTGACATATCTACCCCTCTAATGTTTTTCATATCCGGATGTCCTTGCAATTCTCCTCCAAATTTTCTAAAAGTACTTAATTTTTCTTTTGGAAAATACCCTTTTTCTGCTAAAGTGGCATATAACGCTGGACTACAATGCCCCTTCGATAATATAAATCTATCTCTTTCTTGAGCACTTGGTTTATTTTCGTCTATATTCATTTGGTTAAAATATAATACCGTTAATATATCTGTTGCTGATAAAGAACCGCCTGGGTGTCCAGATTGTGCATTATATACCTGTTCTATAATTCCTATTCTTATATTATTTGCTATCTTTTCAAGTTTATTTATATCTTTAATTTTCAAAATTCTTCCTCCTTTTTATAGCTTTCTACGTAGTTCTATTTTTAAGAAAATTTTACTATACTACCTTAATTATTTCAATAGTTATTCTTGTTATTTTTTTGAAATTGTTGTATAATAGTATTGTATTATTTTTATGGGGATGTATTTGGTTTCGACAGTATTTTAGAAGTAAAAATAGCGAGTAGTGGATTCGCCTGGCCACTATAAAAGGCGAAAAATAAATATAAACGCTGATAATAGAGAATTAGCATACGCTGCCTAATTAAGGTAGCTCGTCTTACTCTGAATGCCCACGTTTAGAGAATAAGGCGTCATTTAGTGGGAAACAAACCTATTTCTTGCCATAGAAATAGTGGGTATTTTAATGGCTACTCTAATTTTAATTTTGTTTGTTAATTTAATTTTAGAGGAATTTTTATAACAAACTACACTCGTAGAAGTTTTTATGGATGGAATATTGGACAGGAGTTCGACTCTCCTCATCTCCACCAGATTAATAGGAAACTCGAACTTTTATGTTTGAGAGTAATAAATTACTAACAGAAATGTTAGTTTTTTTGTTATTTCAAAATAGAAAGTGAGAGTGATTATATATGACAATAGAAACCAATGAGAGATGATAGAAAGAAAACCTTTAAACAAATGGTTGATGACTCAAATAATGTAGTTGCAGATGAATTATTATTTACTAGTGATAATGATTTCTTTAAAGGTATGAGTAAAAAACAATATATCAAAGATAAAGCCCATTTAAGCACTCTTCAAGATAAATACTATCAAAGACTAATAGATAATGATTTTGACCTAGAAAGAGGCATTAAAAACAGTGATAATGAGCATATTTCTATAAAAGAATTTAAAAAGATTACTAAAAAACTAGATAATAGATTAGAAAAGCAAAATTATTTAATGACTAGAGATTTTGAAGAACTAGAAGAAACACTAAAAACTTCTAAAACAACAATTACAGGTAAAGAAGTTAAAATTGATAAAGATACTTATGATACATTAAATAATTTTATGAATGCATCAAAAAGAGTTATAAAAGATATGCCAAATAATCAAGCATTATTTAAAGAGCTTACTGATTATACTAAAGGTTATAAAAATTTAGAAAATGAAAAAAGAAATATTCAAGTTGAAGTTAGAAAACTAGACTATCAAAACGAAAAACTAAAAGAAGAAAATAATCGATTACATAACTTTTTACACAATATTTTACAAACCTTAAAAAAGTTCTTCCATAGACTACTTAAAATAGGGACTGAAAAAGATAAAGATGAAGTAATATCAGAAATAAAAGAATACCACAAGCAAGATTTATATGACAATTTTGATTTACACGATATAGCAGATAACACATCAAAAGAAGAAGAAATAAATGATTATTTATATAAAAAAAATTATGAATATGACGATAAAGATTTTGACATTAAAGATTTTGACATTTAAAAAACGAGCTACAGCTCGTTCAATAAAACTAAAATTCCATTTTAGTAACGCACTACGCTATTGGCAGAGCCAATAACGGTGTGCAAAAGGAAATCCCTTTTGAAACCCTTTTAAACATAATTTTAGCAAGGCATAAAGCCAAGCAAAATTATGTTTTTATTGTGATTCTTGTTAAAAAATCACTTCAATAAATGTCGTGCAACTTTTATCTGCTCATATCATCTTTGTTCTCAGAAGGTTTTCGTTCTTTTTTTATCATCATACTTTCATAAAACATTTGATTATATTGCATGACTTCTTCCATTGTAGCAACATCCTTTCCATCACATGTTTTATAATAAATTCCTTTTTCAAAATCAGTACGAGAATCAATTTTTGTTTGAAACATATAATCTTTATTTTTTTTCATATATATTCACCTTCCTTTCATACTAATTATAGCATATTTCTTGTATTTTTCATAGTTTAACAGTAAAATTGGGCATTTTTTTGCTCCAAAATGTCAATGTTGTGATATATTTATATCAGTTAGTAGTTATTACTACCTATAAATTTATGTCTAGAGGTTGTTATACCTCCACCAAAATGGCGCCAATAACGAATTTGTATGGGGTCAAGAAACTTTGTCCCCATTGACATTTATTTTATGTATTTTATTTCAAATAGTGTACCTTTTCCAACTTCTGAAGTTGCTTTTATGTATCCATTGTTTTGTTCTATTATTGTTTTTGCCAAAGACAATCCTATACCTATGCTATCTTCATTGCAATTTTTTGCTCTATAAAACCTCTCAAATATATGCTTCAAATCCTTTTGCTCTATTCCTTGCCCTTCGTCTTTTATTTTTATCTTTAGAAAAATACTTGTATTTTCTACAATTATATATATATTGGATTTCGGTTGGCTATGTTCTATCGCATTCTTTAATATGTTTGTTAATGCTTCCTGTTGCCATTTATAATCTGCTATAAATATAGCTTTTTCGTCAATTTTAGTTATTACTTCTATTTCCTTAATTTCTATTAATATTGCCAAGTTATTAATTACACTATCTATTAATTTTTTTGCATCTATTTCTTCGTTTTCCATCTTTATTGCTCCCGCATCAAATTTTGCAATTTTTAATAAGGATATAACCAATGAGCTCATATGTTCAACTTGCTTACTTATATCTTGTATAAAATCTTCTCTTATTTCTTGTGGCATATCTGGATTATCACTAATATTGTCTAACATTATCCTGATTGAAGTTAATGGCGTTTTTAGTTGGTGTGATATATCTGCAATAGCTATACTTAATTTTTCCTTCTCCTCTTCACTATTTTCTGCCGCTTCTCTCAAAATAACTGTGGTTTTATACAATTCATTTCTAAGTCTTGATAATTCCCCATCTTTATTGTCCTCTATTTTTAAAGAGTAATTTTTATTATTTACTTCTTTTATATATTCGTTTATTTCTTTAAGTTCTTTTTCTTGAATTAATACATATCTCATAAATATACTTAAACTTGCTATTCCAAATATTCCTATTAATACTGCCGTATTGATTAAATTTTTATTGATATTTTCTCTTAATTCTTTTATGTATGAAAGTTCATCATCATATCCATATTTTTCTAGAATATTTTCACTTGAATCGTCTCGATTATTTATTATTTTTAGTATATCTTCTTCTTTAACCTCAGGATATTTTTCCATTACATTATTAATAATATCGTTTATTTTTTCATTTACAATTTTCGAATATACTTTGTTTTGCATTTTAATAACTACTACGAATATAATTATAAATAGTAATACAATTACAATATTTGTCAGTAATACTTTTATTAATGTTTTTCTTTTTAATAAATTCACTTTTGTCCCCCTTGTACCTGATATCCAATCCCTTTTATTGTTTTTATACAATCCATTTTACCTAATTTTGTCCTTATTCTTTTTATATAAACTGTAAGTGTATTGTCATTTACAAAATTTCCTGCAACATCCCATATCTTCTCCAAAATCTGTTCTCTTGTTATTACCTTTCCAATATTAGTAAACATTAAAACTAATATTTTAAATTCTAATGCTGTAAATTCAACACTTTCTTCATTTACATATACCGTTTTTTCATCTAAATTTATTTTAATACTTCCATATACTATTTTATTATCTTCTTTATTAAATCTTTTTAATACATTATTAATTCTTGAAAGAAGTTCTCTGTTTCTAAATGGCTTAATAATATAATCCTCTGCTCCTAAATCAAGCCCCTTTACTACATCTTGTTCTTCATCTTTTGCTGTTAAAAAGATTATTGGTATATCTGTATATTTTTTTATATATTCACAAAGCTCAAAGCCATTTCCATCTGGAAGAGCTATATCCAATACAATTAGATGTATTTCCTGTTTTCCTATAACATTCATTGTTTCATTAACATTTTTGCATATGATAACATGAAAGTTTTCTCTTTCTAACAAATATGTTAATCCTTTAATTATAACCTCGTTATCTTCTACTATTAGAATACTTCTCATAAACGTCTCCTTTTCGCATATTATAACATATTCCTATGTAAAATTAAAAGAGCTGTTTGGTTGAAATAATCACAAAGCAAATTTGGGTTACTTCAATACAGCTCATCTAGTCTTAGATATTGTCCTTTCTAATTGTTTCTATTATATTCTGCTTATTTATTCTATTTAGTGAATATTTCATTGTTATTCCCACTATTATAAATACGAAAATAATTGAAATTATTACTGCTTGATATGGAAACATGTATCCCAAATCTATTCCCTGTGCAAATGCTTTATATATTCCATAAGAACCCAATATTCCTAATGGTATTCCTATTAGTAGGGATTTTGTTCCATACATTATACTTTCTAGTCTTATCATTCTGTTAAATTCTTTCGTTGTCATTCCTATTGATTTTAACATAGCAAATTCTTTGCTCCTCAAAATCATGTTTGTTGTTATTGTATTAAATATGTTAGTCACTCCTATTAGTGTTATTACAGTTATAAATCCATACAGAAATATTTTTATAACTAACAAACTTCTTTTTTCTTGTTTTATATATGTTTCATAGTTCTGTACTTCAAGCTCAAAATACTTTTCGTTTTGTTTTATCAGGTCATTTATTCTGCTCTCTAGTTCTTGTGCCTTTTTTGATTCTATTAACAAGTTACTAATACGATATGAATTATTTGGTACTTCATCAAAAACTTCTCTCATAAAATCTTCAGATACTATTATTTTTCCATTGTCATGATATACTGTTTCTTGCCCCATTGGTGAATTATCTGTACATTTTGTAATTGTTATTTCTCTTATTTTCTCGTCCTTTGCTACATTTATTTTATCACCATTTTTTATTTTATACAGTCTTTCTATTGTTTTACTTCCATCATCATTGCTTTGCCTTCCTTCATCTATCAAAATTACTGCAGACTTATAGTTTTCTTCTTTTATTCCTAGTTCCTTTATATACTTTTTAAAATATTCATTATTATATATTATTATTGCTATACTATTTTTGTCATATGGATCTTGTTCAAATCTATTCTTTCCAAAATCAGAAGCATATTTTGCTTTGTCAAAATCTAAACTAGTTTCATAATAATATGCATATTCGTCCACATTATCTAACTTAGCTATTTCCTCATATATATCTGCATTTCCATTTAATACGAACATATTAAATTTAAAATCCATGTAATAAAAAGTACTTGCTTTTGTACCTATAGTCAAAAAGCTTGATAAGGATATAAATATAAATATACTTACAACTAGTGAAATAACTGTTGTTCTATATTTCTTCTTGCTCCTTTTTAAGTTTTTACTCGCAATTACTCCACCTACACCAAATAATTTTTTCGTTATAACTGATGTTTTAAGTTTCTTACTCTTAATCTTAATCTCATTGTTTCCTCTAATTGATTCTATTGGAGAAATTTTAGCAGCCTTTCTAGCTGGAATTAAGCATGACAAATATATTGTTATAATTGAAATTATTATAGATATTAAAATTGCCACCCAATTAATGCTATACATAAACCTCATTCCACTTAACATATCTGCTAATAAATAATTTACAACTTGCAATAAAACTATTATTGCTATTATTCCAAATACAATTCCTAATGGTATCGCAATAAGTCCTATAAGCATTCCTTCAAATATTACGTTTTTCTTTATTTGTTTTGATGTTGCTCCTATACTTGCCAGCATTCCATATTGTCTGTTTTTTTCCGAAACAGATATGCTAAAGCTGTTTCTAATTACAAATATACTACTTACAACAATAATAATAATTATTATTCCTGCTATTGTATATAACACATTTAATGTAATTTCGCTCATAACACCTTGGTATCTTAATAGTTGACTGTTTACATATGTATCTATTTCTTCATTTAATCCTGTATTGGCGCAAATATTTTTATTTATTTCTATATATTCTTTTGGTTCATTATATAATACCGATACGTTTACCTTATCATCTATATTTTCCATATAAGTCATAACTATATACCCTGGTGAAGTGTATGTTTCATAGTTCCATCTTTCTATTTCGCCAACTATAGTATATACTTTTTCTTCTACATTTACTAAAGTTTCTTCTGTATCATCTATGTATGGATTATTGCCATTTAGATCATATCCGTCAGAAGTTTGCCTAGTGCCAACGTTGAAGGTAATTTTATCTCCAATTTTCAAATTTACTCTTGCATTTGTTTTTATATGCTCTGGTATAAGTATTTCATTTGCGTTCTGTGGTAATCTTCCTTCTTTTAAGTTTATTCCATAGTTTTCTAGTGCTGTTTTGTCATATTCCCAAATGTTCACATATGGTTTGCTCTCGTTCTTGCAGCCTTCTAACTTAGCCCAACCAACTTGATTTGTAAAAAAATATTTTGCAACTTTTTGATTTTCAGTTATATATTTTGTTTTTTCTTTCTCTACTCCATAAAATGTTGTATGATAATTACCATCTTTATATTTTGTCCAATTTATAAGTGAATTCTGAAAACTAGACACCAATCCTGCAACACCACAAATAAGTGCTGTAGAAAGTATTATACCAATAATTGTAACAATGGTTCTTTTTTTGTTAAGTTTTAAACTCTTAACTGTAAATTTATTTAATATATTCATCTTTAATTCCTTTCATCTTTAATAATCTTTCCATCTTCTATTGTAATTACTCTTTCTGCCTCCTTTGCAATTTCTAAATCATGTGTAATTATTATTACTGTTTGGTTAAATTTTTTATTTGAAAGCTTAAGTAATGCAATTATTTCTTCACTTGCTTTTGAATCTAAATTACCTGTTGGCTCATCTGCTAGCATTATTGCTGGATTATTTATCATAGCTCTTCCAATTGATACTCTTTGCTGCTGCCCACCTGATAGTTGATTTGGTAAATGAGTCCTTCTGTTCTCTAATCCTAGTGTTTTCAACATTTCTTGTAATCTTTTTTTATCTATTTCACAGCCATCTAAATCGCATGGCAAAGTTATATTTTCTTCAACATTTAAAATTGGTATTAAATTGTAAAATTGATATATTAACCCTATTTGTCGCCTTCTAAAAATTGCTAAATTATCATTGTTTAATGCGTAAATATCTTTTCCGTCTATGTATACTTTTCCAGAGGTTGGTCTATCTACCCCTCCTATCAAATGCAACAAGGTAGACTTTCCACTACCACTTGCACCAACAATGGCAACAAATTCTCCTTTATTAATTGTAAATGAAATATCATCTACTGCATTTATTTTTGTCTCTCCTTTGCCATATGTTTTTACTAAATTTTCTACTTTTAATATTTCCATACTATTATCCTTTCCTATAAAAATTAGATAAGAAAATCCTATCTCTATATTTGTAAATTATTTTAACATTGTAAAGTGACTCTAAAATGACTAACGCAAAAAAAAGAAGCATTTTTACCATTGCTTCTTTCTTATGGCTCGTTTGGCACTTCCGTGTGCGAAAAATACGAGCTTGTATTTATAAAATTATATTTCATAGTTTGATTCTATGGTATTAATATAACATAAAATTTTTGTATTTGCAAGAAATCTTTTAACATTTATTATTATTTTTCTCTTTATCGAATATATTATTTAATATTTGCAAAATAATTGGAATTACAATTGATGTAACTAATACTGAATAGAAATCCAAATTATAATTTTGACCATATTGTATTAATGCCAAATAATATGTTCTCAACAATCCAAATATTATTGAAATATTGAAAGTTTCAATTATTATTATTCTCATATCATATTTATTTGTAAGTTTACTGAATAAGTTGTAGATAAACTCAAATATGAATTTAGGTAAATAATATATATATATTGTTACTACTGAATATATCGAATTTTTTAAAAGTATAAAAATATCTATTATATACCCCAAAATAAACTTTATTCCGAGATTTCTTTTTACAATTATCATATGTATAATCTAAAAACTTAAATACTTTTAAATTTTTATTTTTACTCTTAATAATATTTTTTCTATCTAAGAATTTCTTCATTTCCTTAATAAAAATAAAGAAATACATAAAGGTAAAGAAAGAATAAATAAAATTCTTTAAAACATTTATTAATAAATACCAATTAACATCATTGATATTAATATTTAAAATATTAGCATCTTTGGTCAAATTATATAATTGAATTATTGATAATGGTAATAGCAATATTACTTGAATATCAAATTGCTTCAAATCTTCTTCATCTTTATATATTAAAATTTCAAATAGATTAATTAAATATACTGTGAATTGTAAAATGTATAATAATGCTAAAAAAATCCAACTTGCATATTTAACTTTAAACATTATTATAATAAATACTATCAATAATAATAGTAACATAATAATATTAGATATTATTTCCCATTTTTTTTGATTTTTATTATTTATATTTTTTTCTTCTTTTTTATCATAATTTGAAGATATAAGTGATGAATCTATTACATAAAAAACAGCAATATATATTGAAAATAAAAGAAAGTAATTCATAATTAATATTCCTCATAAACTTTAATAATTCGTTATTAATACTTCTTTAGTAACTTGATTTTTATTTTTCAAATGGTAATTTGAATTGCTATAATTATAATTTAAATTATGTATATTATATTGATTTTCTATAGCCCAATTTATTAGCATTTCATTTTTAAGCTTCATATCAATACCTCCAATCACTCTTATAAAGCTCATATACCTTAATTATACTATATTTTTCAATATATTACAAATTATAAAAAATATGACATAATTCTAAATTAGTGCTATAATAGAGTTAGTTTAAGTCGATAATGTGACTTAAAGGGGTAGATTCTACCATACTTCCTATAACAACAATTATCAATATACTATTTCCAATTTTCGCTCATAACTCCTTGGAATCTTAATAGTTGACTGTTTACATATGTATCTATTTCTTCGTTTAATCCTATATTGGCGCAAATATTTTTATTTATTTCTATATATTCTTTTGGTTCATTATATAATACCGATACGTTTACCTTATCATCTATATTTTCCATATAAATCATAATTGCTGGATTATTTATCATAGCTCTTCCAATTGATACTCTTTGCTACTGCCCACCTGATAGTTGATTTGGTAAATGAGTCTTTCGATTCTCTAAACTTAGTGTTTTCAACATTTCTTGTAATCTTTTTTTATCTATTTCACAGCCATCTAAATCGCATGGCAAAGTTATATTTTCTTCAACTCTCTACATTTGTAAATTATTTTAACATTGTAAAGTGACTCTAAAATGACTAACGAAAAAAAAAGAAGCATTTTTACCATTGCTTCTTTCTTATGGCTCGTTTGACACTTCCGTTTGCGAAAAATATGAGCCTGTATTTATAATCGTATTTTATATTTGATTCTATGATTATAATTTAACATAAAATAATTAATTTTGCAAGAGATTTTAGCTAATTTTATATTTTTCTTCCAACTCTTTAAATAAATTATCAATTTCATTTTTTAAAATTGGCTTGTCCTCTTTGAAATTATTAAGTTTATTATATAAATTTTCATAAACAATTTTTTCTGCCTCATTTACTATTTTTTCTTTATCGTATTCTTCTAATTCAACATCTTCATTTTCATATATATATTCTAGTGATTTTAATATATCTTCTTTTGATATTTCTAATAATTTTTTATATTTTCCATCAACATATAAATAACTTACATTATTTTCATACTTTAAGATCTTCATAAATTTTTCTCCTTTCTTCGTATGTTTCAACTCCAGCTTCCATGCAACTTACTATTGCGTCATAAGTTGGAATCTTTTTTCCATCCTTGTTTATTAACATCGTATCTGTAAAATTTCCAACATATACTTCATATTTTTGTTCTTTGTCATTATACATTGTATATATAAGTTTATCAGCTTTATTTGAAACACCTAATGTATTATTATGAGTAACCACGAATACTGTTGTTTTATTCGATATATCCTTTATTAGAGTATTTATATTTTCTTTTATATATGGATTGTCAAAAGAAGATTCAGGTTCATCCAATAATAAAATATCATAATTTTTAGCGTCATCTAATTCTTTTAATAAATTAAATTCTGCTTTTTCTCCCCCTGATATTTCAGTTCCTTTTTGATTGATAACTGCATATTTTACTTCAACTAATGTTTTGGCCAACTTATCTAATGATACTCCATCTTCTTTTAGTTGCTTAATATATTTGAAAGAATCTTTTTTATAATATTTATCAAAAGTATCTTTAAAAGACCCTGTCGTAATGTTAGCACCATCTTTCATTTCAGTAACATTTTTATATGGAGCTTTTGTAGCAATTATTTTAAATCTTTGATAATCCCCTTTAAAAATCTCACTTTTTTCTTTTATTTTCTTAAAATCTTCATTAAATCGCTTTACAATTAAACGATTTTTCATGATGCCAAATAAATCTATTTGTGGAATTGTATCTACAGAGGATTTTAATTCTAATTTTTTCTGTATACTTTTTACCAATTTATCTACTTCTTTTTTCATTTTTATATCAAGTTGTTCTTTTCTATATAGACTTAACAACTTAACAAGTAGCATTTGTAATGCTTTCCTATCTAAACTAGCATCTATAATTGCTCTATATGTTTCATTATCAAGTAAAACCTTAATTGCATTTATTAAATCTTCTAGTTCCTTATTAGTTTTTACATCAAATGTAATTTCATTAAACAATAATGTTTTAGAAAAAATATCATTTCTTTCACAGCTTATAGCTCTACTTATTAAAGCTGAATGATAATTTTCTAATTCTAAATCATCTGCATTTAAATCAATTTCTAAAATAGTAGGTATTATATCATTTATTGGATTTATATACTCATTTGTTATTTTCTCATATCCTTTTTTAGTAATTTCCTCAAATTTTTCACTTCCACTTTTTTCAGTAATTTCAAATTGTTTAATATATTTAATCTCGGAATTATCAAAAGTTTTCTTTATATCTTCTAGCGTATGTGTTTTTCCTGATGACCTTTTTCCTATAATAACATTTAATTTAGTAGAAGCAACTAATCCATCTTGTGTAAATATGAATTCATTATCATTTTTACTTTCTGTTATATAAACTCTAGTTTTATCCATTAAACCATATTTAATTGATTTCAATGTTGTATCATCTATATCCAAAAAAGTATGCCTTGTAGGAAATATATCTAAATCCTTTTTTATTCTTACATCAGATGATAAAATAGGAACTAAATCGTCTTCTTGTTTTTTTAATGTACAAAATTTCTTTACACTATCAACTTCTCCGCAAGTAATATTTTTACCAAACTTCTTAATAATTTGTTGTTGCAATGCTGGTTTTTTCTTATAATGTGGAATTAATAAATATTGTTCATAATTACTAAAAATAGTAATAAATTCATCATAAGATATAAACTTTCTACCGTCCTCCATCTTTTCTTTTAATTGATTGCATTGTTCACAAAAATTATCCAAATCACTTCCATCAGTTATTACTATCATGTGTGCATTTTCTAGATCAACTTCAACTCCTGGAAATATACTTATATTTAGTTTTTCTTTTATACTATTAAATTGCTCTTTATCAAACATATTATGATTAGTAATTGCTATAGCATCCAGTTTTGATATCTGTACATATAATTGCATTTTATCTATATCAAACACAAAATCCGAATCTTTTGATGTTGCTATAGTATGTACATGTAAATCTATTTTCTTCATAATCTCACTTCTTTCACCATTATTTTCTATTCATTCTTCTATCATTAAGAGTTTTCCAGATTTCTCTATACATATTTATAGTATCAGCTGATATTCCTAAATAATTCTCTAATATTTCTTTGTCCATTATCCTGATTGCCTCTCTTATATCTTTCTTATTTCTTATGTTGTCATCTAGAATTCCTATTAATCTATTTACATTTTGTTCATCCATATCATCTATATTAGGAATTATTATATTTTCTGCTTCTTTAGGTAGAATTTCTAAAACTCCTCCACCATAACTTCTACCACATAATTCTGTAAAAGCAAATGATATGCTATTATAATATGATAATAATATCTTCTTATTATCATATTCATCTTTGATTTTTATTCTATGCATTGTGTCTGTTGATACAGCATCAATTCCATTTAAAACAAATTTAGGATATACATTACTTCTTCTTAGCAAAAAAGCATCTGGTATCCAAATCGAAGGTACTGAATACCATTTTTTTCTTATTCTACATTTGTAACCTTTATTTGCTCCGTTATCTTCACCAATCTTTATATATTCTCGCTGTACTTCGCTCATATCTTCTACATTTACATTTTCGTTTATAGTTAAAAGGTATGCTTTTACTCCTTTATTAACATTTTTCTTCCAATCATCCTCATCAAATACTAGTCCATGTGTTTGTGAGCTTCTCCCAATTAATGGCTTAGTATATTTTTTAAAATCATATTTTTTTACAGAATTATCATCTAAAGAAAAATAATCATTATTTCCTGTGGTAATTCCAACATTTACTAAGCTTACATCTCCCATTTTTCTAAATCTGCTATCTTGCTTTATTTCTTCAATAACATTATTTTCTTTTTCATTTAAGTAGTATCTTGTCCATTTGTCATTGGTTAAAATCTTTTCATAAATTAAATCATTTTGATTATATTTTCTTATAAAGTCATCTACATTATCATATAAACAATTAGCAATCAAACATTCTTTTTCTTTATCTTTCTTTTTTCCTATTAATACAACAACTTCTTGCTCTGCATCTTCAAATAATAGCTCATTAAATGAAATAATATTTATTTTTGATAAATGTTTCGATAAATACTCACGTAAATCTTCTGCATATGCAACCTGCATTATTTCAGCAGGTATAACAAAAGCAATTGTTCCATTTTTCTCCAACAATTCTATACAAGCCACTAAAAAAAATACCCAACTATTAATTAATTTATTTGATTTCATTTTATTCTTTATTAGAACTTGTGATTGTTTTTCCCTCTGAAACGCGGTTAAATATTGATATCTTATATATGGTGGATTTCCAATAATTAGATTATATTTTTTTTTGCAATTAATATAAAAATTATAAAAATCATCATTTATAACACTAGCACAATCAATATCTTTTAAAATTTTTTTACTTTTATTAGCTTCCTCTTCTATATATTCAATAGCATCAATTTTTTCTACACTATAATCACTATTATCTAATATATTTTTTATACTTTTTAGAAAAGATCCGTCTCCACAACTTGGTTCCAAAATTTTCATTTTATCTTTCAATGTAATTTTAGTTATGTAGTTTGCCAACTTTTGTGGAGTATAATAACCTCCTCTTAGTTTTTTTTGTGTTATATTTTCCTTTAACTTCATTTATTATTCATCCTTCATTTCTATTAGTTCGGTAATATCTTTCATTATTTCTATAATTATTTGCTTTTTTAAACTAATACTTGCCTCTTCTTCTGACTTTTTCATTGTTTTACTTTTCAATGCTTTATTTATATTGTATATTTTTTTAGTATTATTTACAATTTTATCATATAGTTTCTTTTCTTGAATATTATTAAAATTAACATTTATTATAGGTAATTTTTCCAAAACTTGAGTCCCTCTTGAATAGAATCCACCTTCAAAATCACTTCCCATTTTCTCCATTACATCATTCATTATTGGATGGCTTAAGTATGATTGTAAAAAGAACAAATTATATTTACTATTTGGTTTCATTTTTATTCCACAATATCCAGCTGTTCCACCACTTTGTATAACTAAATTTTCATCGTCATACATAAACATTGGCTCTTTGGACATTACACCAACGATTAATTTTTCTTGATTATTAAATTCATTTATTGCTTGTACTCTTCCAAATTGATACCAGTTATTTTTATTCGAATTTGGAACATCCCTACCTGTATTTTTTCCTGAAACTTGTTTCGGAACTATCATATCATAATAGTCTAGTAAATACTCTTTTATTCCCTTATACTGTGGCAAATTTATATCAATCAGTTGTCCACTTTCATCATATGGAAAAATAATATATTTATCTGTAACTAACGGATCAAAAGAATTTACATTCTTTTCAACATTATTTATAGGTTGAAAATATCTTTTTAATATATCTCTTTCTATTTTATATTCTTTATTATTTTTCTTTATAATAACATATTTTTCATCTTCACCTATTACTTCTTTCCCTTTAATTACATATATTTTATTTAAACTAGTTTGAACTCCATTAAAAGGTATTGCTATCTCTGATAATTGTATAGAATTATTAAATAATTTTTTTAATTCTTTCATCTTCTCTATATCCATAGACAATATCCAAGGATTTTTATCTATTTCATTACAATTTATATTAGTATAGATATTGCTCTTATTATTAATAATCCATTCTGCATAACTGTTTATATAGCAATATTCAAAATTCTCTTCTTTATTCTTATTTAACAAAATTATAGAACTATATATAGTTTTATCCTTAAATACTTGCTGATAATTAAAATCTATAAACATTTTCAAATATTTATTTTCTGAAATAAGTTCTCTAATTTTTTCGCCTGAAACATTATTAATAAACTTATTTGGTACAATGTAACATACTTCTCCAGAGTCTTTTACTAAATCTATAGCTCTTTGTATAAATAAGAAATACTTATCAAATTGTTTGTATGCGACATAATATTCTGATTTATATGCTTGTACTTCTTTTTTATTTTGAAGTTTTATCATATCTTCTGTTTTTACATATGGAGGATTACCTATGATTAAATCAAATTTATTTCCACCATTTATATTATTAAATGAAAATGGATTAATACTTATTAACTCATCTGTAGTTGCATCTTTTAGCATTTCTAAATCAATCAAAGAATTTCCATTTATAATATTATTATCTAATGATGGCAACACTGGTTTTTCATTTGTTACTGTCTCTTCTGTTTCATTTTCTAAAACTTTTAGTAATAAACTAAATTTTGCAACTTCTACAGCTTGATAATCAATATCTACACCGTATAAACAACTAGTTAAAATTTCTTTTTTCTCTTTATATGTTAATTTGTAAGTATTTGTATAGGTTTCTTCTAAATGATCATATTTTTTATTTCTTTCATACCAATCCTGACAGTAATTAATTAAATAATCTAACACTTCTGTTAAAAATATTCCTGATCCACAAGCTATATCTGCAATTCTTAAATTTTTAATTTCATCAGGACTTTTTTTATCTGTAAAATTTTCTAAACTTTTACTAACCATGAATTTTACTACATCATATGGAGTTGTAACTATCGCCCTATTTAAGTTTTCTTTTTTTGGTTGTAGTATTACTTCATTATTTTTTACAATAAGCGTTTCAGATATAAAAACTTCGTATATTTCTCCCAATATATTTGAACTAATAACAGTAAAATCATAAGGGCTATTAGGATAATATAAATCTGAAATAATATTTTTCAAAATATTTTTATCAAGTTCATTTATTATATTTCGTTCTTTAAAAATTCCCGAATTATATCTTTTGTCCGCTATTTCAATAATTTTTTCCAACTCCTTTTGAAGCATTGAATCAATTGAAATAGATTTTTGTAAAGTTTTATATAGAGGTAAATTTCTATCTTCGCAAATTCTCAAAAACACAATTTCATTTATAAATTCTTGAATCTCTATATTTATGTCTTCTATATTTCCACCTTTTATATTGAATAATTCTTGTCCTAATTGTACTCGCCAATCATTTATTTGTTTCAAAAACATTTCATCAATAGTCTGTCCTATAGCAGAAAAACTTTTAAATTTTTCTTCGAATTTTCCATTATATACAATTTCTTTAGATATTAATTCATATATTTCATCGTATTTTTCCAAATACTCTAAATAGTTATATTTAGCAATTAAATTTTTACTAGTAGAATCATTACTTTTTGGCATATCAGAACAGTCATATATCAATAGATCTTTAAAGTTAGTTAATACTGATATTTTATGCTTAGCTGACCAACCATATCTTCTAGCCTGAAATGAACAATCAATATTTTCCAAAATATTTACTGCTGGCTTTTTTGCTTCAACAAAAAAAGCAGATAATCCATTGAAAGTCATTGTATAATCTGGTTTTCCTAACTCTTGTTCATATGACTCAACTACTACTTCTTTTAAATTAGGAGACTTACCATTTGAATTTTGAACATCCCAACCAAAGTCCTTTAAGAGTCCATCTATAAATTCTAATCTACATTCGCTCTCATTATATTTTGAATTATTATAAAATTCATAGTTATCTTTAAATCTATTTATCAATTCTTTAAGATTATTTTTGGCATCAATTTTGTTAAAAATAAAAGACATTTCTTCACTTCTTTCTAAAATTTTTATTCTATATTACTTTATCATAAAAAGAGATTTTTCACAATAAAAAAATACTTTTTAAGTTATAATTTTACAAAATTTTATCTTTAATTTTTTGTATTGTATAAAAAAACTGTAAAGAATATAACTTATTCTCTACAGCTTTTTAAAACTATACTTCCAATAATTCAATTACATCTGCAAATCCATTTCTATAATACTTTTTGTTCCAGTAATATAAGTAATCCATAAAATTTTTATCAAGTTGATCTAGTTGCTTCTTAACATATTCCTTATTCTGTTCAGGAACATTCTTAAGTATTTTATCTGCAATCTCATCAAAGTAAATACAATACTTTTTATCTTTGGGAGTCATCTCACAAAATGCTGTTTCTCCTCTAAATTCTATCCATTCTTTTAATAAATCATCTTTTACTTCTCTTAAATTCTTCATTCGCATCATCTCCTATACATATATTAATTCATTAAAAATTATTTCTTCTGCTTGATTCTTAAAATTATTCATCATACCAACCCAATAAAGTATATCTGTATTTTTCATATCTTCTGTTAAATTACTTTTGACTTTTAGTTGTTTTATTATTTGTTCTACTCTTTCAGTTGCAGTTTCTTGAATTTCTTTTAAATGGCTATTTAATGTTCCATCCATTAACATTATTGAGTATTCAACTTTTTTATGTTCTTTTAAATAATTTAATCGCATTCTACCATATTTATTAAGAATTATCTTTTCCTGCTTTGGTATTGTTAAATTTGGAACATAATAATCTCCTTCTAAATGATATTCAATTCCAGTTCTTTCATCTATTTTTGTTTTTGGTAATTCACTATTCATAACTATTTCTCCTTTTTTTCTTTTATTTTTAATTTTTCGTAATAATCTAATTTAGCTTTTTTTCTTACTAAATACATACATTCTTGAACAATCCATTTTAATTCATTTGAATATGCTCTAAATATAACACCTTCTTCTAATTTTCCTTCTGTTTGTTTTTCATATAAATAAACATATTTTTCAAACTTTTCATTTAATTGTTCAGCTCTACATTTAATCTCTTCATCTTTACAGTTTTTATTATCTATAATAATCTGCATTAATTTATTATATTCTTCTCTACTAAAATAGATATTATCTTTATTTGACATACTTTAGACCCCTCCTTAATTCAAATTATAATCATTCTTATTTTTACCTTTTTTTGCCTGTATTTCTGCTAATTCATCTTTAGTTAGTATCTTTTTGCTTGGATTTTTTACTATTTCTGCATCATTATCATCAAATATTCCGCTTCTTTCTAAGTCTTCTGCAACTATTGTATAATTTCTTTTTTCTTCTGGAATATCCTCAAATTTTTCATCCATAATTTTTATTTGAAATCTTTTTATCAATCTTCTCCAAAAGTCCTTGAATCTACTTAATTCAGTTTTTACTTTATCTAATGCCAACTCTAATTTATTAATTTTTTTGTTTTTAAATTCAATCTCTTCTTTTAAATTAGCAATAGTGGTATCTTTCTCGTTATTACTATAATATAATCTATCTCTATCATTTACTAAGTCTTTATAATTCTTTTCAATATTATCAATAATAACATTTAAATTATTTACACCTTTTATACTTCTAGCAATGTCTTCTACTTCTTTAGCATAATTTTTAATTTTTTCAACATCTTCATTTGAAATTTGCTTATTATTCTTATTAAATGTTGATGGTTTTAAATTATCTAATATATTATTTATTTCTTCTGTCTTATAATTCAATTTATCACTCTTATTATTAGCTTCTTTAAGTTTTTTTGCATTCTTCTCTTGCTCTTTTTTTAATTCTCTATAACCATCCATTTCATTAACATGAATATCTTTATTTCTACCCTTTTGCTTTTTCTTTAGAGTTGCATTTTGTACAAAAACTTCATTAAACTTTTCAATACAATATGCTCTCATTTTATCTTGTAAAGTCTTTAAAGACTCTTTTGTAAATATCTTTGATTTTGCAACTTGTTTCATCATTCCATTCTTATATCCATCTTTTACAGGTATTCCAACTAAATGCATATGTGGAGATGTTTCATCATAATGTACTACTGCATTTGCTACTTTAAAATCTGGTACAACTTCCATTAATTTATAAATTTGATCCTTATATACTTCCGTCATTTGTTTTTTATAGTCCATTGCTTTATCATTCCAAAAGTCCATATCACCAAGTTCTATTATTAATTCACAAGCTAAATCATGCTTACTATCTTTTGATATATGATTAAAATAATTCCCTATTTTTCTGTCTGCTCTTGTTTGCTTATTATCATATTCTAATTGTGCTTGCAGAAATTCCTTTTGATACAGATTTTGAACATCTTTATATAAATCATTTGTACCATATACAACTTGAATATCATCTGTTTTATGGTCATAATCTCGTAAGTTATGCTTATTAACTTTTGACAATTGTTGTGCATTTTGAATTGCATTATTACTAAATGATGTTGTACTTGAGCCATTTCCTTTTGCAACTTTTTTTGCTACTTTAGACCTATTTTTATCACTACCTAAATGAATAGAATATGCAAGTTCTTGTACCATAAATTGCTCCTTTCAACATATATACTTCGTAGAATTTTTTCTAAAAAGCTTCTTTGAATATTCTTAGAATTAGCAATGTATAAATAAAAATTGTGATGCTGTATACAAGTTTTATTTATACATTATTTTATAAAAAAGGAACTTTTAAGTGACTTTTTGGTTCAAAATAAAGTAGCTTTTTTATAAAATGTTCCGCTAATTCGATGCCTCGCAGAGCCCCCGAGTTTTGATAGAATGTCAAAACTCATAGGGGGTTAGGAATTTTGACAAAGTCAAATTCCTGCTTCGTAGCCTTTCTTCGAAATGCTACTTCAGATTAAGCTAATCTTCGGAGCTTTCTTCTTCATCTTCTGTTTGCTCTGTCTTATATAAAACTAAATCAGAAATTGCCTCATAGTAATTGTCCAATTCATTTTTATCTGTTATTCCTTTTTCACGATAAGACACTGCACCAAGTTTTCCTCTAATCTTTCCTTTTGAATCTTTTATAGGAAAACTTTTATTGTTATCTACAAATACTGCTCTCATTAATCTTTCATTACCTTTTTCTCTTGGCAGTGTAATCATCTTATCTTCTTGAACATACGAATGAGTCCAATCATAAACATCTTCGTAATATTTTACATCATAATGTTCTTTTAAATTTTCAATGTACTCATTTAATTCTGATTTAATAATTCTAGGTGTACTTTTTATTACTGATATACCTTGCATATCTTCCGTTGGTTTTGCTAGGTCGATACAATCAGCCTTATTTAATTTTTTGAGTTCGTCTAGGTATCTACTTCTAAAGTTTATTTTAATAATTTTAAAACTATCATTTTCTTCATCTTTTTCTAATACCATTGACTCAATAAATTTAGAAATGAATTCTTGCTTTTCAAGTTTGGTTTTTGTGTCCCATTCTGTCTTTAAATCTTCTACAAAACTATCACTGTTTAATCTGGATTCAATTTCAAAATCTCTGTCTGCCATAATCTTCATTAAAGAAAAATGTTCGGTATCAATTTCCATATTTTTCATTTTGTCTTGCTCTAACTTATTAAGCTTTTCCTCAATACTTTTATAGTCTTCTGCAAAATCTTCCATCTCAACTATTCCAGACATAAAAGCTTTCTTAATTCTATTTCTCTGTTTTTCTAACTCTGCAATTTCTTCATCAATATTTTCTGTATTCACTTCTTCTTTTTCTGCTAATATAGGATAGAAATATTTTTTTACAACTTCATCATATTCTACCAAGCTAAGAATAAAGTTTAGTAATACATCTTCAATTTTATCTTCTCTAAAATAAAGATGACAATCTCCGCAGTTATAATACATATATTTCTTCTTACTTCCACCTGAACCTTTACATAGCATTAATTTACCACATTTAGGACAGATAAGTTTTTGAAAGAATATATAAACTCTATCTCTTGAAAATGATTGCTTATTTTTTTCTTTTTGAATTTGTACTTCTTCCCATTCTGCTCTTGTTATAATAGGTGCTACAACATCAGTATATATTTCTTCTTTACTTTCATCTTTAAGAGTTTTATTTCTAATGTAATCGCCTACATATATTCTGTTATTTATAATAGTTCTGACTGCTGCCTCAGTCCATTTATTATGTTCTGGGTATAAAACTTTTTCTTCATCTAATATACAAGATATTTGATAATAGCTTTTTCCTTCTAAATATATATTAAATATTCTTTTTACTATATCTCTAGTATTAGGATCTATCTTTACAACTTTGTCTTTATCTCTATAATAACCAAGTGGACAAGTTCCAGGTAAATGACCTGCCTTTATTGCTCCACTCATTCCAAATTTTGTTCTTTCTGATACAACTTCTATCTCTAATTGAGAAAGAACTGTTAACATTCTAACAAAGAATCTACCATTAGCTGTTGAAGTATTAACATCATCTCTTTCACAAATAAGATAACAATCATACTTCTCTAATTCTGCAATTAAAAGTTCCAAATCTCTGACTGAACGAGTTACTCTATCAAGCTTATATGCAACTATATAATTAATTTTTCCTTTTCTCATATCATCCATCATTTCTTGAAATCCTGGTCTATGTTCCATGTCTTTAGCACTTATACCACGATCTTGATACACTTTATAAACTTGGTATTCTTTAAAAGCACACAATTGCTTTAATTTTTCTTCCTGTTCTCCTAAGCTAAAACCTTCACGAGCTTGGTCTTCTGTACTAACACGAATATAAATACCAGCAATTCTTTTTTCTTCTTGAATCTTTGAATCCATTTATATCGTCTCCTTTCTCATAAAAACACAAAAGAGTATTAGAAGCATTTATATGCTAAACTAATACTCTAAATATATTTATATGTTATTTTGTGATGTTAGTAGAAAAAATTAAATACACTTAAAATATTAGTTTACCATATCTTGCAGTCTAGCAATTGGATACTTATTCTCTAAATTGCCTATATAGAAATACTCATGATTATTAAAAAACAGAAATAATTTTTCTTTAATAATAACTCTATGTGGCTCTACATAGGCTAAATTAGTATGCTCAATAATTTTTAGACTACCGTTCTTTATCATTGGTACACAATTATTAAAAGTGCAAGCCCATTTAATTTTTGAACGTAGTTCATCAGTCATATTAATTTTTCTTTTAACGATATTTATCATATCACAAAAACCTCCTTTTTACAAGCATTTCACGAAGATTCGCTATTTGAGGAAAGTAAATTTATAAAAATTATAAATTTAAATAACGAATTCCATAATTTCGAGAATCATCATAAAATACCTATAAATTTCTTAGAGATTTTTGTTTTTTATAACAAAAAAAAGCTAGTTTATAGAATCAAACTAACTTCTTTCTCTTTTTTGATTTTGTCTAAAACTTAAAACTCTTTTATGTCAAGACTTTCAAATGGTTCGACGAAAATCGTTTATGGCTCTCCGTGTTGGACTTGAACCAACGACCTATCGGTTAACAGCCGAGCGCTCTACCAACTGAGCTAACGGAGAATATATAATCTGGCAACAACCTATTTTCTCAACAGGGTAACCCGTAAATATTTTCGGCACGATAGAGCTTGACTTCTGTGTTCGGGATGGGAACAGGTATTTCCTCTATGTTATCATCACCAGAAATGTATTGTAAGATGTTAAACATCATTACTTACTATAACTGAATTCATTTTGTATTATACTACATACTTTTAATAATTGCAAGTATTTATACAAAAAAATTTATTATTATTATGTACTATTATTTTTTTAATATACATATATAATAGCACACTCAAAAATACATAGAGAGATAAATTGTAAACCAATATATATT